>OIYD01000004.1_pt1 | contig 288669 bp, 235 predicted proteins | sample 1588141 | NCBI WGS metagenome assembly OIYD01 (sample SAMN03283259) | human gut metagenome | biome: human-associated habitat; material: feces | host: Homo sapiens | place: USA | collected 2013
GCTCGAACCTATGACCCTCTGCTTGTAAGGCAGATGCTCTCCCAGCTGAGCTATGCTCCCACATCATTTATCTTTATGTCACTATATCTCTTAGCGACTTAATTATTTTACTACATATTCCGCCAAAAGTCAAGTACTTTTTCAAAAAAAGATGATAATTAGCATTTTGTATAATTGTCAACATTTTATTTTATGCATTTTAATTAAATCCGTTTTCTCCATTATTAGAATAAAGCCTTATAACGTCGATTTTCAGTCCGCTGTTTTCTCTTTTTACAAGACCGGGATCGTCCCTAAGCAATCTTTCCGCTATATTTCTTGTTTGGTTTACCATATCCATATTACCTGCGATACCGGCCATTTTAAGCGGCGGAAGTCCGTGCTGACGGCTTCCGAAAAAATCTCCGGGACCTCTCATTTTAAGATCCTCCTCTGAAATCTTAAATCCGTCGTTTATACTACTCATTATTTTCATTCGTCTTATGCATTCTTCTCCTGAATTATCCGTAACAAGTATGCAGTGGCTCTGGGATTCTCCTCTGCCGACTCGTCCCCTGAGCTGATGAAGCTGTGAGAGTCCGAAACGCTCCGCGTTTTCTATCATCATTACCGAAGCGTTCGGAATGTCGACGCCTACCTCGACAACGGTTGTGCAAATCAGGACGTCAATCCTTCTGTTTTTAAAATCCTCCATTACGCTCTCTTTTTCAGCCGCCTTCATCTTTCCATGCAGCAGTCCCACGCTGTAATCGGCGAAGTCGTTTCCCCTTACCTTTTCAAAATAGCTTTTAACGGCGAGCATATCGCTTTCGTTTTCCTCTATAACAGGACATACTATATATGCCTGACGTCCGCTGTCAAGCTGCTGTCTGACAAAATTAAAAGCTCGCTTACGCAGCTTCCCTGTAACGGCATATGTCCTGACGGGAAGTCTTCCTGCCGGCATCTCGTCTATGACGGATATGTCAAGATCCCCGTAAATTATCAGCGCAAGCGTTCTTGGTATAGGAGTGGCCGACATTACAAGCTTATGAGGACTTTTACCCTTATCCGCCAGAGCCGCCCGCTGAGAAACGCCGAAGCGGTGCTGCTCGTCGGTTATAACAAGGCCCAGAGAAGCGAATTCAACGTCCTTTTGTATAATTGCGTGAGTTCCCACGGCGACTCCCGCTTCGCCCGACATCAGCTCGTCTTTAACCGCACGTTTTTCCTTAGCCGTCATAGAGCCTGTAAGCAATACTGTTTTAATACCAAGCGGCTCCAGAAATCCGCTAAGAGTCTTATAATGCTGAACGGCAAGAATTTCAGTGGGAGCCATAAGAGCGGACTGATACCCGTTTTTATAAGAAAAATAACATGCGGCGGCGGCAACCGCCGTTTTTCCGCTGCCCACGTCCCCCTGCAAAAGTCTGTTCATAGGAACTCCGGAACTAAGATCGTCGGTAATTTCCTTTACACAGCGAAGCTGTGCGGCGGTCATCTTAAACGGCAGACTTGCGTAAAACTCGTCTAAACCGGTTTTTTTATTCATTACGCAGGGAGTGCTTTTCCTGCTTTTTTCCTTCAGCATCAGCATACCAAGCTGAAGTATCAGCATTTCATCAAAGGCAAGACGTTTTGCGGCCGAATCCGCCTCCTCCTGATTTTTTGGGAAATGTATCGCCCTAAGCGCCGCGGGAAGGCTCATAAGATCGTTTTCAATAAGTAAATAGGCAGGCATGCTTTCAAACGGTTCTCTTTCCAATATCGTTAAAGCCTCGCGCATATTCTGCAATATTGCCGCCGAGGTAAGCCCCGTCGTGAGATGATAAACCGGAACAAGAGGGCTTGAATCTGCTTTTACTATTCTCGGAGAGCTTATCTCGCGCCTTAAAAGATTCCCCGTTACCTTACCGTAAAAAAGATACTCACAGCCTATCTGCAAAGCCTTGAAGCCATAGTAATTATTATATATGACCACCATAAAATCGTTAAGACCGTCGGATACCTTTGCCTTAAATATGCTAAGACCTTTTCTGATTCGCTGCTCAGGCATTTTCATTACTACCGCGCCTCTTAAAACACTGTATTCATTAAGCGGAGCGTCCATCGGCGAAACGGGACATGAGTAATCAATATATCCTCTGGGAAGATGATATATGAGATCATAAACAGTTAAAACGCCGAGACGCTTATAATAAGACGCTTTTTTTTCTCCGACGCCCTTTAGCCCGCTTATAGGTTTAAAAAGCTCGTCCATATATTATAACCTCCCCACTTTAAAAAATAATTTTTTATTTCATAATATTTATTATGCCACATTAAATATATCAGGTCAAGAGCAATTTTAATTTTTCCGAATATTCTTTTATTTTTGGAGGATAATAATAAAAACTTCTATCGGAGGTCATTTTTATGGCAAAAAAAATCAGCAGAAATACATTTTTAACGGATAATTCACCGTCAATAAAAGCTTTCGCTTCAATAGCTGGCTCAAAGGAATCGGAAGGTCCGATAGGTACATGCTTTGACAAAATTGAAACTGACAGCTATTTTGGTCAGGATACATGGGAAAAGGCTGAAAGCGAGCTGCAAAAGCAAACTGTCGGTCTGGCAATTTCCAAGGCAGGTCTTAAGGACGCCGATATAGACTACATTCTTTCCGGCGACCTGATAAATCAATGCATAGGCACAACCTACGGTTTACGTTCTCTTAATATACCTTTTCTCGGAATTTACGGAGCATGCTCTACAATGGCGGAAGGACTGCTTCTCGGTTCGCTCCTTACAGACAGCGGTATCGGAGGAAATATTGCCGCCGCTACCTCATCCCACTTCTCTACTGCGGAAAGACAATTCCGCTTTCCCCTCTCGTACGGAGGTCAGAGAACTCCCTCCGCGCAATGGACCTGTACGGCGTCCGGAGCCGTTATACTTTCCCCGGAGGGAGGAGCCCCTTATATCAGAGGAGCTTCAATAGGTACTATAACTGATCTTGGAATAACCGACGCCAACAATATGGGAGCTGCAATGGCCCCGGCCGCCGCTTCAACCATAAAAAAATATCTGGAGGATACAAAGCTTTCTCCAAGCGATCTTGACTATATTGTAACCGGAGATCTCGGTATCGTCGGAAGCGATCTTCTTCTTCAGCTTCTTGAAAAGGACGGCATTGACATCAGGAGTCAGCACAAGGACTGCGGAGTCATGATATTCGATCCGGAGGAACAGGATACCCACGCCGGAGGGTCAGGCTGCGGATGCAGCGCAAGCGTTCTCTGCGGATATTTTCTGCCAAAGCTGCAGACCGGCGAAATAAAAGAATTATTGTTTATCGGAACAGGCGCTCTCATGTCGCCTACGGCCTCGCAGCAGGGAGAATCAATTCCTTCCATCGCTCACCTTGTTCATATCTGTCATAAAATATAGTTTTCAACATAATAAAAATAAATGTTGAAAACTTTGAAAAGAAAGGATTTTTTTCAATGGAATTACTATGGGCATTTTTGATCGGCGGCGTTTTTTGCGCTATCGGTCAGCTTCTTATAGATTATACTAAGCTTACTCCCGCAAGAATTCTTGTAGCATACGTTGTCGCAGGCGTTATAATTTCAGCATTCGGCTGGTACTCAAAGCTCGTTGATTTTGCCGGCGGCGGCGCGTCCGTACCTCTAACAGGCTTCGGACATCTGCTTGCAGAGGGAGTTAAAAAAGCGGTTGACGAAAAAGGCCTGCTCGGCGTGTTTACCGGAGGCATGACCAGCGCCGCAGGCGGCATAACCGCCGCTTTGATATTCGGTCTGCTTACAGCTTTGATTTTCAAACCGAAGGATAAGTAATTTTATTCTAAAACAGTTAATTTTAACCGGATTTTAATAAAATTATCACATTTGTATTATATAATTTAGATAAAGGAGGCGATACCAATGGAAACAAAGGATCATCTATACCTTGCAAGGCTGATTACCTCCGCGGCAGATCTGGGCGGCAGACTGAAAAATTCGGCCTTTGAATACGGATGTATCTCCCCGGATATAAATCCTCTCACCTATATCAAGGGACATACCTATTCCGCTACTATTTCATACGTTAAAAATACTCTTACGCGTCTTCACAGCAGGCTTAAATCCCCTATGGATTACTTCGACCTCGGACGAGCTATGCATTTTATAGGCGATTATTTCACATTTCCGCATACTCCTCTTTTCAATGGAAGTCTTTCAGCTCATATTGCTTATGAGCGTCGTCTGCATAATCATATTATTACATCTGAAAACGAAATCATGACGGAGGACAGCCTTGATATTTCAAACGCGAAAAAATGCGTTTCTCTCCTTGAAAAAATGCAGCAAAAATACTACGGAGCTAAAAGCTCCGTTGCAAACGACTGGAATTATATAAGATTCATTTGCTCGAGCATAACTTTGTCCGCAGCCAAATGCACAGTCAGAGCTCATAAGCTTGCTTTTGGAAAAGCCGCGGTTTAAAAGTATGCGCTTTTAAAGCGCATACTTTTTATTATCAATACCTAAAACATGTAAAATAAAAGCAGCGGTATTCCCGCTGCTTTTTATTACTTTTTAACCTCGATTTTATCCTTGCGCATATAGTATCTTAAAGCCTCGGGTATTCTTATACTGCCGTCCTCGTTAAGATTGTTTTCAAGAAACGCTATAAGCATTCTCGGCGGCGCTACAACAGTATTATTTAGAGTATGAGCAAAATACTTATCGCCCTTTTCATTTTTCACTCTTATTCCCAATCTCCGGGCCTGTGCGTCTCCCAGATTTGAACAGCTTCCCACCTCGAAATATTTCTTCTGTCTTGGCGACCATGCCTCAACGTCGATGCTCTTAACCTTAAGATCGGCAAGATCTCCGGAACAGCATTCAAGCGTTCTTACGGGAATATCCAGAGTTCTGAAAAATTCAACAGTGTTCATATATAGCTTCTTAAACCAATCCATGCTTTCCTCAGGTCTGCATACGACAATCATTTCCTGTTTTTCAAACTGATGTATCCTGTAAACTCCTCTTTCCTCTATGCCGTGCGCGCCGACTTCTTTTCTGAAGCAAGGCGAATAGCTTGTAAGAGTTTTGGGCAGCTCGCCCTCCGGAATAATCGTGTCAATAAATTTGCCTATCATGGAGTGTTCGCTGGTTCCTATAAGATAAAGATCCTCTCCCTCAATCTTATACATCATTCCTTCCATTTCTGCAAAGCTCATAACGCCCATAACAACGCTGCTTCGTATCATAAACGGCGGAATATAATATGTAAAGCCCTTATCAATCATAAAATCTCTCGCATAGGAAAGTATGCAGGACTGTAGCTGAGCTATATCTCCGCAAAGATAATAAAAACCGTTTCCGCTGGTTTTTCTTGCGCTGTCAAGGTCTATGCCGTCAAGCTTTTCCATTATATCCACATGATAAGGAACTTCAAATTCCGGAACATACGGATCGCCGAAACGCTCAACCTCGACATTTTCACTGTCGTCCCTGCCTATAGGCACGCTTTCATCAATAATATTAGGTATAACCAGCATTATTTCTCTGATTTCGCCTTCCATTTTTACTTCAAGTTCTTCAAGCTCGGCAAGCTTTTTACCGATCTCGCCAACTTCGGACTTTATTTTCTCAGCGTCATCTTTCAATCCCTTAGACATAAGCCCGCCGATTTCCTTACTCTTTGTCTTTCGCTGATTTCTTAAATTATCACACTCAACCTTTATTTCACGATACCTTTTATCCAATTCCACAACCTTATCAACAAGAGCAAGCTTTTCCTCCTGAAACTTTTTCTTGATATTTTCCTTAACAATTTCAGGATTTGTTCTAATCAGTTTAATGTCCAGCATAAATTTTTTCTCCTTAATTATTCCTTTGTAAGCCTTTTAGCAAGCTCCGACAGATCGTCCCTGTCGTAAAATTCAAGTATCAAAGCGCCCTTATTTTTACCGTATTCAACCTTTACCTTTCTTCCCAGCGCCTCATGAAGTCCTATCTCCATTTCCTTGAAATAGCTGTCTATTCTTTCATTCGTTTTATTTTTATCTGATTTATCCCTGTTCTGCGCCATTTTTTCAAGCTCTCGCACTGTCAGTCTGCCGCCGCAGGCTTTTTCTGCCGCCTCGGTCATCAGTCCCTCGTCGTCAAACGCCATCAGAGCCTTAGCGTGTCCCACTGTCAGATCTCCGTCCTCAAGCATGTCCCTAATTTTTTCAGGCAGATTTAAAAGCCGAATTGCGTTTGCCACAGCCGAACGCGATCTGCCGACTGTTTTTGATATTTCATCCTGCGTCATTCCGTAGCTTTCCATAAGCTCAAAATATCCTTGCGCTTCTTCAATCGGATTCAGATTTTCTCTCTGTAAATTTTCAATAAGAGCTATCTGCATGGATTCGGAGTCGCTGAATTCCCTTATCTGAACAGGCACCTCCGTCATTCCCAGCATTCTCGCGGCTCTCCACCGTCTTTCGCCGGCTACTATCTGGTATCCGCTTCCGTATGGTCTGACCAGAAGCGGCTGTAAAATACCGTGCCGCTTTATCGAATCCGCCAATGCGGATATTGATTCGTCGTCAAATTTTTTTCTGGGCTGCGACCTGTTCGGCTCAATTTCAGATAAACGCAGCGTCTGCGACGCCGCTGAATCGGTGGTATTATCATCAAAAAGTGCGCTCAGCCCAATGCCCAGTCCTCCCTTTGCCGCCATTTCTACAACCTCTCTTTATTTTTTTCTGCTGAAAAGCTTTCTTTTTTCCTTGGGCTTAACAGCTTCTCCTAATATTTCAAGACCCAGCGCCTCATAAAATTCCGCGCCCTTTGAATTTTTATCGTAATACATAACCGGCTTTCCATGACTCGGCGCCTCTGAAAGCCGAACGTTTCTTGGTATTTTTGTTTCAAATACCTTATCCGGAAAATACTTATTTACTTCTTCGACCACCTGAGCGCTTACGTTGAGTCTGGGATCGAACATGGTAAACAATATTCCCTCTATTTCCAGCGAAGGGTTATATTTTGCCTTTACTATCTTCACTGTTTCCATTAACTGACTAAGTCCTTCAAGAGCATAAAATTCTGCCTGCATAGGTATTATCAGACGATCGCAGGCAACAAGCGCATTAACCGTTATAAGGCTGAGCGAAGGAGGACAGTCTATTAATATATAATCATAATCCAAACGGCATGTAAGAAGTTGCATTTTGAGTCTGTTCATTCTGTCCTCAAGCTCTATCATTTCTATTTCTCCGCCTGCGAGCGCAGAAGTTGCCGGAACAAGACTGACATTTTTAAATTCGGTACGGATTATTGCTTCCTGGATTCTTGCCTGCCCTATAAGCACGTCATAGGACGTGACCTTAGCCGATTTTTTTCTTATTCCGAATCCTGTTGTAGTATTACCCTGAGCGTCTATGTCGATACAAAGCGTCTTTTTATCCCGCGATCCCAAATAGGCCGCAAGATTAACGGTAGTAGTGGATTTTCCCACTCCGCCCTTCTGATTAACAACTGCAAAAACCAATCCCATTCAGCTTCCCCTGCCTTTCGTTACTGTATTAAATTATACCACTTTTTCTTTCATGTGTAAAGACAATATTAGCTTTTTTTGTCCCTGAACAGCAAAAACTGCCCTGATTTTCAGAGCAGTTTTTATTTTCACGGATAATTTGTTCCACGTGGAACATTCTGACCTTTTATTATCGGTATCTTAACCCGATATTCTATATAATCCTCATTCTGTATTTTTTTTGAATCGGCGGCTATTCCCGCGGCTTTCATCGTTTCAACCGCCTTATTTATGGTATTTACAAATATTTTCACATTCTGAAATACCTTGCTTCTCTTCCTATAGCTCTCTTTATCCCTCACCTTACCTATGTATTCGTCGATAGCGGCTTCCGTGCGTTCCACATTAAGATTATACTTTATAATCTTATTAATTATTTCTATCCTGTCCTCTTTGCTGCCAAGCCTCAATAGCGCTCTCGCATGACGTTCTGTCAGATTGAATTTTGTTATAAGCTCCTTTTCCTCGTCGCTCAGCTTCAATATCCTTAGCTTGTTCGCTATGGTAGATTGAGCCTTTCCCAGCTTTACAGCCGCGTCCTCCTGCGTCATTCCGTAATAACTTATAAGCTTTTCAATAGCGTTTGCCTCGTCAAAAAAAGATAAATCCTGACGCTGTATATTTTCCACTAACGCCAGCACTGCGCTTGCTCTTGCTGAAATATCCAGAACTATACAGGGCACGTATTTCAGTTGCAGAAGCTTTGAAGCTCTTAAACGTCTTTCACCGGCTATAAGCTCATAGCCTCTCTCTATTCTTCTGACGGAAAGCGGCTGAAGTATGCCGTTCTGACAAATGCTCTCGGCCAGCGAGCTTATGTCGTTATAATCGAAATCAGTTCTTGGCTGATGCGGATTCGGCACAATTTCAGCAACCGGTATTTGCACAACCTTATTTTCCTCGCGCTCACGTTCCTTTTCCTTAGTAAAATTAAGAAATGCTGCCATTTTCAACTTCCTTTCTATTGTTCTCACATACTTGTCCGTATGCCTCTGAAATTATTATATATTATAAAGGAAATAATTTCCATACAAAAATTCCGCTTTTAACACTAATAAAAGCGGAATTTACGTCACATTTATTTAATTTTACAAGGGTTTGTTTTTTATCTGACCGCCATTTCTTGGATATTTTGTCGGGGTATGCGATATTTTTTTTACATAAAATATTTTTCTTCTATCATCTTTTCCAAGTAAATAGTCATAAACCCGAATTTTTTCACCGCCTAATATTTTCACTGCGTTTTCAGCATTTCCTGCGTCCTCGTTCGGTCCCTTCATTGCGGCGAATATACCGCCTGTTTTCACAAAAGGCAGACAATATTCGCTTAACGAAGGCATTGACGCAACCGCCCGAGCCACGGCTATATCATAGCGTTCGCGAAATTCCGTCTTTCTTCCGTATTCCTCAGCTCTCCCATGTACCGTTTCAGTTTCTATACTCAGTCTTTCACAAAGCTCGTTGAGAAATCTTATCCTTTTATTAAGACTGTCAAGCATTGTCAGCTTTATATCGTTTCTGTATATTTTCAGCGGCACTGACGGAAACCCTGCGCCTGTTCCTATATCAATCAACGACGCATTTTCAGGAATCTCCACATACTTCATCAACAAAATACTATCGGCAAAATGCTTAAGCCATATTTCCTCTGGCTCGGTAATCGCAGTAAGATTCACATTTTTATTATATTCTACCATAAAATTACAATAAATCTTAAATTTTTCATGTATTTCCCTGCTATATTCCAGCGAGTTTTCAACAAATATTGCTTTACACTGTTCAAAACTTATCATTTTTGCCTGCCCTTCTGTTCAAGCCAAACCGCGAGCACTGACACGTCGGCGGGTGAAACTCCTGATATTCTTGACGCCTGACCTAAATTTTCGGGTTTCTGCTTATTAAGCTTTTCAGAGGCTTCAATACGCAATCCTCTGACGGAAAAATAATCAACGTCGTCCGGCAGTTGCTTATTTTCCAGCTTTCTCATAATTTCTATCTGCTCCTGCTGCTTTTGAATATATCCCTCATACTTTATCTGCAATTCAACCTGTTCTCTTACCTCGTCGGATAAATCCGGTCTGCTCTCATCAAATTCCTTCAAAATATCATATCCAAGCTGCGGACGTCTTATAAGATCGGCAAGCTTACAGCCTGTTGAAATAGGAGATGTTCCTTTTTTCTCTAAAAAGCTGTTCAGATTTTCAGACGGTGCAATATTCAGTTTTCTTACTCTTTTTATTTCCTCCTCTGCTTTATTCATTTTTTCTATAAGCTTTTCATATCGTTCTCTGCTTATCAGTCCCAGATCGTAACCTATCGGAGTAAGTCGCTGATCCGCATTATCTTGTCTCAGCACAAGTCTATATTCGCTTCTTGAAGTCATCATTCTATAGGGATCGGCACAGCCCTTTGTCACAAGATCGTCTATCAGCGTTCCGATATAGGAGCTTGCTCTGTCAAGAATTAAAGGCTGTCTTTCTTTGACGGACAGCGCCGCATTTATTCCGGCAACAAGTCCCTGTGCAGCGGCTTCTTCATAGCCCGAGCTTCCGTTGAATTGACCTGCGCCGTAAAGACCGCTTATACTTTTGAATTCAAGAGTGGCCTTCATCTGAACAGGATCGCAGCAGTCATACTCAATCGCATAGGCGGGCCTCATTATCTCGACATTTTCAAGACCTTTTATAGTACGCAGAAAGCTTTTCTGAACATCCTCAGGCAAAGAGGACGACATACCCTGTAGATAATATTCTTCAGTGTCAAGTCCCATTGGCTCTACAAAAAGCTGATGTCTTTCCTTATCGGCAAATCTTACAATCTTGTCCTCAATAGACGGACAATACCGAGGCCCAACTCCTTCTATCCTTCCGGAATATAATGGGGAACGATCAAGATTTTCAAGTATTTTCTTATGAGTTTCAGCATTAGTATATGTAATATAACAGGAAGCTATATTTTTAAGTCCTTCTTTTTCGGTTTCAAAAGAAAACGGTATAATATCGTCGTCCCCGTCTTGCTTTTCCATTATATCAAAATTAATACTTCGCTTGTTTACTCTGCAAGGAGTACCGGTTTTAAATCTTCTGATTTCAATACCGTTCTTTATAAGACTCTCTGATAAATAAACCGATGGTAATGCGGCGTCCGGACCGCTTTCATAGGATTCCTCGCCTACATATATTTTACCCTTAAGATATGTTCCCGTGCATATTATAACTGTCTTTACCTTATATTCTGCTCCCAGCCTTGTTATAATTCCTTTTATTTTTTTATCTTCAACAACAATTTCAGATATTTCAGCCTGCTTCAAAAACAGATTTTCCTGCTTTTCACAAACGCCTTTCATATAATTATGATATTTTACTCTGTCGGCCTGAACTCTTAAGCTATGAACGGCAGGTCCCTTTCCTCTATTAAGCATACGGCTCTGTATAAAACAACTGTCAGCCGCTTTTCCCATCTCTCCGCCAAGAGCGTCTATTTCTCTTACAAGGTGTCCCTTTGCAGTTCCGCCTATTGAAGGATTGCAGGGCATATTAGCAATCTGATCAAGCGATATTGTAAAAAGCGCCGTTTTGCACCCCAAACGAGCCGACGCAAGAGCCGCTTCTACTCCGGCGTGTCCCGCCCCAACGACTGCAACGTCAAATTCACCCATTAAATAGCTCATCTCAACCTCCAAACTATAAAAATGTTCCACGTGGAACACTTATTTTCCAACACAAAATCTTGAAAAAACATCGTCTACAACAGCCTCCGACGCCTTTTCACCCGTTAACTCCATCAGCTTTTCCGCAGCTGAATCCAGCAGCACTGTTATTCCGTCAAGCAATACTCCCTCGTCCAGAGCTTCCTTTGCTTCAATTACATTTTCCAATGATTTTTCCAGGCAATTTTTCTGTCTTTCATTTGCTATAAATCCCTGTTCCGGATTGTCGTCAAAATCAAGAAATAATTTTTCCAGACAATTTTCAAGTTTATCCATACCGCTTTCATTCTTTGCGGAAATTTCTACTATAAATTTAAAGTTTCTCTCTAAGTATGACTTATCAATAATTATTTCTTTATCAGTTTTATTAATTATCGCTACAGCATTTTTACCCACAATTCTTTTAATTATTTCTTTATCTTCCCCAGAAATTTCTCTGCCACCGTCAAAGACGGCAAGAATAAGATCCGCCTCCTCCGCGCGCCTGAAAGCAATATCAACGCCCATACTTTCAATAACATCATCAGTTTTTCTTATTCCCGCAGTATCAGAAAGTCGCAGAGTCAGGCTTCCTATTCTTACACTTTCTTCTATAACGTCTCTTGTTGTTCCCTCAATATCGGTTACTATACTTCTCTCAAATCCGCTTAAATAATTCATAAGGGTAGATTTCCCGACATTTGGTTTACCTACTATTACCGTATTAATACCGTTTCTGATTATCCTGCCGTAATCATAGGTTTTCGCCGTTTCCTTAAATCTTTTTATTAAGCTTTCAAGCTCTGACGATAATATCTCCGGCCTAACCTCCGGCACGTCTTCCTCCGGAAAATCTGCCCAAGCCGCCAAATCTCCCAATATTTTTATAAGAGTATCCTTTAATGAGCTTATACGCCTAAATATTGCTCCTTCCTTTAACGCGTTAGCATATTTCAATTCCCTTTCGCCGGAAGAAGAAATAATATCCATAACCGCTTCTGCCTGAGTCAAGGACATTTTACCGTTGAGAAACGCTCTTTTTGTAAATTCACCCGCTTCCGCCGGCCTCGCACCGTTTTTTAACGCTATTCTTAAAATCCGTCTTGTTATATATAAACCGCCGTGGCACGATATTTCAGCTACATTTTCTCCCGTATAGCTTTTAGGTTCTCTGAAAACCGTAATCACCGCGTCGTCAATATATTCTTCACCGTCGAAAATTCTGCCGTATGCACAGGTATATCCCTCCATTTCAGAAACCTTTCTACCATTAAAAGGTTTAAAAAATCTATCGCATATTTTTATTGCTTCCTCACCGGAAATCCTTATAACGGAAATTCCACCGGGCGCGTCAGGCGTTGCAATTGCTGCAATTATAGACATATTTATTTCACCAGACTTTCCTAATAATATATAATATATATTTCTATATACATGGTATTATATCTTTATATTTCAAAAATATAAGGCGGATAAAAATCCGCCTTTTTTTAAAGTTCAATTTTACCGTAAAGACCGGCGTTTATATCGTCCTCCGGCTTTGGTTTTTTATAATCCTTTTCAAAGCTTGTTTTTAAATCAAGAGAACGCGGTCCGTCGTTTCTTTTTTTCTTATAGCCGCCGTTCTTTTTTACGTCGTTTTTCTTAGGATGATCCGGTGAAATAACAACCTTTCTGTAAGGCTCCTCACCCACCGATTTTGAATTGACTCCTTCTACCTTTGCAACCGCCGAATGTATGATTCTTCTTTCATAAGGATTCATAGGCTCCAACGTAGTAGGTCTTCCTGTTTTCAACGCTTTATTGCTTATTTTTTCCGCAAGCTGAATAAGAGTTTCTTCTCTTTTTTCTCTGTAGCCGCAGCTATCAAGAGTTATTCTCTTGTATTCGCCGTCCATTTTATTCACTACAAGAGAAGTCAGATATTGAAGCGCGTCAAGCGTTTCACCTCTTCTTCCTATTATCGCTCCGGAACCGTTGCTGTCTATATCTACAAAAAATCCCTCTTCCGAGTCAGCGATATTAATTTCAGCCTCAATTCCCATCTTCTCCATAATATTCTGAAGATACCTACGGCAGGTTTCTATCTGCTCTTTAAGCTTATTTTCAGCTTTAATACTATCTATAACGGTAACCTCCGCTATAACCGGATGATTATATCCCGCCCATACCTTTGCTTCTTCTTTTATTTTACCGAACAAGCCTTTTTTTACATCATTAACTACTCTGAAGGTTATCTGATCTATTCTGACTTCAAATTCGTCAGCGGCCTTCTGCTTAGCCTCTTCAATAGATTTTCCGGTAAAAACTCCGCAAAGATCCATCGGGATCAATTTTCCCTCGTCGTCATAAACCATTTTGAAGCGCTCCTCTCGTCACAGCAAATAAATAACACAGGGGGTACCTTATTTTTCCTTATCATCATCCTCAGTGTATTCCTCGCCGTATTTTTCAGCCATTCTTTTCCTTGCCTCGTTTATAAGCTGTCTGTTATAATTCTGCTTTTCCGAACGCGACATACCTTCGGTATCCGCGTCATAATCCACGCGTCCCCCGTTTTTTGCGGCTTCCTGCTGTCTCATAAGCTCATTCTGCTGATCCATCATACGCTGCATAAGCCCGGGCTTTTTATTCTTGTTCTTTTCCTTAAGCTTAACATTAATTTCTTCAATACGCTTGGGAGTAAAATAGGAATAAAGCGCAACCGACTGAATAAGCGAGAAAACCGAAGACCATATCCAGTAAAAGCCGACGCCGGCCGGCACTGTGAACGCAAGCCATACTGAAAACAGCGGCATACCGTAAAGCATAACGTTCATACAACCCGCGCCTGCGGCAGAGCCCATATCAGGATTCATTTTCCTTGTCTTATACTGTGAATAAATCGTAAACGCAAGCTGAACAAGACCGGATACTATAGGGATCATTATCAGAGCTATCGCCGCGCTGTTCCATGTTTCAGGACGGATTGTAGGGATAGAACCGAGATCAACCCCCATAAACGTATTTTTAAAGGTGCTCACCTTTTCAACGAATTCATTTCCCAGACTTGAGAATAAACCGGGATCGTCCTTTACCTGCCTTAAAATAGTCAGCTCAGGACGCGTCTTGAAATACTTGTCCGCAAGATCGTTGTCAACTATAATCGTCTTAGCCTTTTCAATAACGTCCGAGGAAATTCTCAGGATATGAGAAAGCGGACGGTATACGACGTCAAGAATACCGTAAAGTATTATCATGGTAACGATCAGCGGCAGGCAGCTTCCCATCGGATTTACGCCCTCCTGCTGATAAAGCTTCTGCTGCTCCTCCTGCATTTTCTGAGGATTGTTGGCATACTGCTTTTTAAGCTGCCTCAGCTTCGGATTAAGGGACTGCATTCTTACTGTTCCGAGCTGCTGTTTATAAGAAGCGGGAAGCATTATAAGCTTTGACAGAAGCGTAAAAATTATAATGGACAAACCGTAATTATTAACGATTTCATAAATCCAGTACATGACCCAGCCGAGAGGAATACCCAGCAATTCACCGATCTTACCCAAATTCATTTCTCCTTACGTTTTGATTTTTTGTTATGACGTCCTAAAATATCAAATTTTTCAGGAACATAATCCACTCCGCCCATACTCCACGGATTGCATCTTAAAACCCGCCACAGGGCAAGCCAGCCTCCCCTAATAAAACCGAATTTCCCCACAGCGTCCAAAGCGTAGGACGAACAGGTAGGATAATATTTACAGCACGGCGGAAAAAGCGGCGATATTATCTTCTTATAAATCCTGATAATACCCATAAGCAGATATTTCAAATTTTATTCCCCCCGGATAAAGCGGAGCATATTTCTCTTATTCCTTTCTTTGCAAGCCAGCCGCTGAGTACAAAGCTCTTTATTCTGCATACCGGCGCTCTCGCTACAATAACCATATCAATCCCGACGGGCAAGTCCTTTTCATTCTCAAAATAAGCCTGTCTTATAACTCTTTTAGCGCGGTTTCTGCATACCGCGTTTCCGATTTTTTTCCCCGCGGTTATACCCAGCCGATTATACGGTTTTCCGTTTGGACGCACATAAAGCACGACATATTTTGAAACTATTGATCTGCCTTTTCTGTAAAGAAAAAGGAAATCCTTGTTTTTATTCAATATTTCGGTGTAAAGCATAATTTTTTTATTATCCCGCTTTTATCAATGCGGCTGTAATTTTCTTTCTTTTTTATAGAATCCTCCTTTTAATTTTCAAAGGAGAATATTTTAAAGCGCACAAATCAAACGTTTTTTTTATACATTCCGCATAATTTCCGAGAATACGGCTTATACGCTTTAAAATTTTATTTTTTTATTCCCGCCCGTCAAAACGGACAGATTAAGCTTTAAGGCGTGCAAGAAACTGCTCGGCGGACCTCGCTTTGAAGCGGCGTCCTCCGGCACTTTAAAACAAAAGACCACAAGAAAAATGTGGTCCGCTTATGCTTAGTGAGTCAGTCTTGCTCTGCCCTTTGCTCTTCTGCGGGCAAGAACCTTTCTTCCGTTCGAATCAGACATTCTCTTACGGAAGCCGTGCTCCTTCTTTCTGTGGATCTTCTTAGGCTGATAAGTTCTTTTCACTTTATTTCCTCCTCCCGTTAGGTAGATAAGTAAACGCGCCTGTTTCCAAGCGGCGCGGTCTTTTAAAATTCAAGCAGATACACTTTCGCCCAATCATAGCTTTTAATGTACCCATAAATTATACATGATTATTCTGTGCTTGTCAAGTATTTTTTTATAAGGCCCGATTTTTTTATCTTCCGCCTTAATTTCTCTTAAAAAAAGCCCTCCTCTCAGCTTGCACTTTTTAATAAATTATGCTATACTATTATTAATTGTAAAAAATCAGGAACTTTAAACGGTTTCGGTAACCGGAGGTAAAAAGATATGAATTCCTTTGAAGAGGTATTTAACTGTATAATAGACTATTGCAGAGACGTAGGAGAAGTAGGCGACGTCGCCATAAAGCTATGGATAAAAACGCTCCAGCCCATAAGCCTTGAGGGTAACAGGGCTATTTTTTCGGTAGACTCCGATTTCCAGAGAGGAGTCGTCATAGCAAACTACGGAGACCTCCTCAAGCAGGCTTTCAAGGCAACGCTGGGCTTCGACGTTGAAATCGACATCAGGATTCCCGACGAAATGAGAATAAACAAGCCTGTGGATCTTGATTCTCTTGAGGAAAAGCAGCACGAGCTTGAAAAAAGCTATGAATACGCAAAATATGACTATACCTTCGATACATTTATAGTCGGCAGCTCGAACGAATTCGCCTACGCCGCGTGCAAAGCTGTGGCCGACGGCGGCGGCGGAATGGTATACAATCCGCTGTTTATATACGGTCCCTCGGGGCTTGGCAAAACTCATCTTATAACCGCGACCGCAAAGGAAATGAAAAATAAGAATAACGATCTCAACATCATATACGTTACCGGAGAAACATTTTCAAGCGAGATCATCAACGCCATACAAACCAACAGCACGACTAAATTTCATGACAAATACAGAAGCGCGGACGTGCTTTTAGTCGACGATATTCAGTTTATCGCAGGAAAAAACAGTACTCAGGAGGAATTTTTCCATACCTTCAACGCTCTTTATCAGGACGGAAAGCAGATTGTTCTTACCTCCGACCGTCCTCCTAAGGCTATCAAAACCCTTGAGGACAGAATACGCTCCAGATTTGAATCGGGACTTATCGCAGATATAAATACTCCGGACTTTGAAACCAGAATGGCCATCATAAAGCGCAAGGCGGAGCTTTTAGAGCTTAAAATACCGGACGACGTTGCACAGTTCATCGCAAACAAGCTAAAAACAAATATCAGACAGCTCGAAGGAGCTGTAAAAAAGCTTAAGGCCTTAAATCACTACGCGGGCAGTCAGCCCTCTATATCCATGGCGCAGAGCGTTATAAGAGATATTCTCAACGACGATCAGCCGCTGCCTATAACCGTTGAAAAAATAATTGCCGAGGTCGCAAACGTTTACGGCGTTACGCCGGAGGATATACGCTCGACAAAGCGCGCCTCCGCAGTTTCAAACGCAAGAAAAATCGCAATTTACGTTGTAAGGGAAATCACGCAGATGCCGCTCGCTTCCATAGGAGTGGAATTCGGCGGAAGAGATCACTCCACTATTGTTTACGCGGTCAATAATGTTTCCGCAAGCATAAAAAAGGACTCTCATCTAAAAGAACTTGTTGAGGATATGATAAAAAATATCAAGGACCGCAGTAACGCCTGATTTTTTTATAAAAACAGTTTTTAACAGCGTTTTCAACAGTGTGTTGAAAGTTGTGTTGAATTTCTGAAGCCGGTTCTCCGCGGTTTTATGAAAAAGGAAATAATATTTCCACAATATTCAAAATATTAGATTGAACAGGCTGTTTAAACAAAAAATAATTTCCACATTTTTTTCAACCTTTTTTTCTATTTCAACACACAATCCTTCAACATTCCGAACAACGTTTTGGACTTTAAACATCTTCAATATTCTGTCAACAGGAGCTTTATGAAAACTTATTACCCTCTGGTACGCGAAATTTAAGGGTTTGTCCTAAAATTCAACAAATCCACAGACACTACTACTACTACTAAAAATAATAATATATATTATTGATTAATAAGCTTCGCTTATAAAATAAAAAACAGTCTGAATGTTAAATTCTATACAGACTGTAATTATTACGTTTAGTATAATAGTTCCTTTCTAAAAAATTGAAAGATATAAAAATACTTAGATAAATTTAAATAGTCGGTAGAGGAATAAAGTTTTTCGCTTGCTCTTATAAGAATAATATTCCGACATATAAAAAAATGGGAGATATAAAAATACTTGAATAATTTCAAATGATTGGTAAAGAAATAAAAGCTTTTCGCTTGCTCTTATAAGAATAATATTCCGACATATAAAAAAATGAGAGAAATAAAAATACTTGAATAATTTTAAATGATTGGTAAAGAAATAAAAGTTTTTTGCTTACTTTTTTTCAAAAAAGTAAGAGTGAAAGGAGAATAATATGAATCCTATAAAATTTGCATGTAAAAAGGATGAGATATGCGCCGCTATCGGAAACGTATCCAAGGCTGTTTCGCCTAAATCCACAATAACCGCTTTAGAAGGAATCAGACTTCTGCTAAACGGTACAAGCCTTGAGTTGACGGGCTATGACCTTGAGATCGGTATTACAACCGTAATAGAGGTTGATTCGGAGGACAGGGGAGAGATAGTGCTTAATTCACGTCTTTTCAGTGAGATAACCAGGCGAATGCCTTCCGATACGGTATACTTTGAGGTTGATGAGAATCTGAATATGAAAATAAGCGGAGGAAACGCCCAGTATCAGATTTCAGCAATAAGCGCGGAGGAATATCCCGCGCTTCCGGATATTTCAAGAGAAAACGGTATTTTTCTCAATCAGGAAATACTAAAAAGCATGATAAACCAGACAAACTATGCCGTTTCTCTTTTGGATACAAAGCCGATTCTGACCGGAGAGCTTTTCGACATTGAAAACGGCGGCTTCAATATGGTCGCTATCGACGGCTTCAGACTGGCTATCAGACACGAGAAGATAAACGCTTCGGAAAAATATTATTTTGTAGTTCCGTCAAAGGCGCTTATGGAGGCTTCGCGCCTTCTCAAGGACGACGCTGAAAACGACTGTGAAATTTATGTGGATTCCAAATATGTGGTAATAGAGGTAAACGGCTACAGGATTTTCACAAGACTTTTAGAGGGAGAATTTCACGCCTATAAAAACAGCGTTCCTAAGGATTTTACAACAGAGGCGATAGTAAATACAAGCGATATCGTGCATTGTCTTGAGAGATGCTCGCTGCTGCTCAATGAAAAAAACAAGGCGCCTGTTAAATGCAGCTTTAAGGACGGTCAGATAAAGGTAAGCTGCCGGACCGCAATAGGACGGCTTGAGGACAGCATTCCCGCAGATATAAGCGGAGACGAAGTTCTTATAGGGTTTAATAACAAATATCTGCTGGATTCTCTTAAGGCGGCGGAAACGGATAAGGTAAGAATACAGATGACCGGCTCTAACAGAGCGGTCAAGATTGCTCCGATGGAGGGGGACAGCTTTACATTCATTGTAATGCCGGTCCAGATAAAGGGATAGGTGTAAAAATGGACAAGGAAATCATTGAAACTACAATAACGACGGAATTTATAAAGCTCGACTCTCTGCTTAAATTTTCCGGTTTGACGGATACCGGAGGCTTTGCCAAGGAGCTTATACAAAACGGTTCGGTATGCGTCAACGGAGAGGTATGCACCATGAGAGGAAAGAAAATAAGACCGGGGGACGAGGTTTCCGTGGAAAAATTCATTATCAGGGTGTCATGATCGTTACATCGCTTGCAGCGGACGGCTTTAAGAATCTTGAAGAGGTTCTGATAAATCCCCACCCTAAGCTTAACCTGATTACGGGAATGAACGCGCAGGGCAAAACAAATCTGATAGAGGCGATCTGGCTTACGACAGGCTGCCGCAGCTTCAGAGGCTCTAAGGACAGAGATTATATCGGAATAGATAAAAGATGTATGAGCATAGGGCTTTCTTTTTATGACGGAAGAAGAAAGCAGATTATAAGCTATGCCATGAGCAGGGACGGTATAAAGGAAAAAAGAGTTTCCTTAAACGGAGTTCCTATGAAGGGTACAGGCGGACTTTTTGAAAGCTTTAAATGCGTTGTGTTTACTCCCGACGATATTGATCTTATTAGGGGAGGGCCGGATAAAAGAAGAAGCTTCGCGGATCTCTGCGCCTGTCAGCTTAGACATAAAAATCTCGATACGGTAAGACGGTATGAAATACTGCTGAATCAGAGAAACGCTCTTTTGAAATCTATCGCTTCGGGAAGATCCTCGGCGGATTCTCTCAGCGTATGGGATCAGCAGGTTGCCGCAATAGGAACAGCCGTTTCACAGAGAAGGTGTCAGTATATTAAGCAGCTTGACGAAACCTGCCGCCAGCTTTACAGCGGTATAACGGGAGGAAGGGAAACGCTTTCTATAGGTTACAGCTCAAATATTTTCGGGTGCGAGGTTGAGGAAGAGGATAAGGGCGAATTTGCAGTAGGCAGATATTTTAAAAGGCTTAGGGATTCGGAGGAAGACGATATAAGGCTCGGTTATACCGTCTGGGGAGCGCATAGGGACGACATTATTATTAAAATAAACGGAATGAGCATAAAGGAATACGGCTCGCAGGGACAGAAAAAAACGGCGGCTCTTGTTTTAAAGCTTGGACAAGCGGAGATTTTTTATAAAAACCGCGACGAGGCTCCGGTGATACTCCTTGACGACGTTATGGGAGAATTGGACGAAAGCCGGCAGAAGCTTGTTTTTGAAGTGATAGAAGGTATGCAGGTTTTTATAACAGCCTGCAATGAGAACGCGGTAAAGGGTTTGTGCGACGGAAAGCATTACAGAGTAGAAAACGGAAGAGTTTCCGAAAACGGAGAGTGATAAGCCTTGTATTTGCACCTTGGCGGCGACGTGTCGGTAAGCGACGCTTCAATAATCGGGATATTTGATATAGAAAATACAACGACCGGAAAAACCACCGGTCATCTGCTCGACAGGGCGCAGAGGGAGAAACGCGTTGTAAACGTATCCTATGAAATGCCCAAGAGCTTTATAATATGCGTTGAAAAGGGTGAGGAAAGGGTATATATTTCTCAGATTTCAGCGGCGACGTTAAGAAAAAGATATAAAAGCCTTTTTAGATGAATGCAGAATGTTTGCAATCCGCGGTAAAATAAAAATTTAAGGAAACGGTATTTAATCCGGGAGATAAACCGATCATGGAATGGTAGGAAATCGCCGTATTTCTTGAATTTAAAGAGTTAAGCCGATGGGAATACATATAAATCGGTCAGGAGGAAATTTTAAATGTCAGAAAATCAGATAACGGAAAATCAGAATTATGACGAAAATCAGATACAGGTGCTGGAGGGACTGGAGGCGGTTAGAAAGCGTCCGGGAATGTATATAGGATCTACAGGTCCGAAGGGTCTCCATCACTTGGTTTATGAGATCGTGGACAATTCAATAGACGAGGCTCTGGCAGGCTTCTGTTCCGAAATTAGAGTCGATATATTAGAGGGAAACGTTATAAGGGTGTCGGACAACGGCAGAGGCATACCTACCGGAATACATCCCAAGGAGGGTATCTCCGCGGCAACTGTGGTATATACCATTCTGCATGCCGGAGGAAAATTCGGAGGCGGCGGATATAAGGTTTCCGGAGGTCTCCACGGTGTGGGCGCGTCTGTTGTAAACGCTTTGTCGGAATGGCTTGAGCTTACGGTTAAGGACGGCAGCAGCGTGCATTTTCAGCGTTTTGAAAGAGGAGAATACTCCGAACCGCTGAAAATAATAGGAGAAACTGAAGAAACGGGTACTTCCGTTATGTTTAAGGCGGACGGAGAAATATTCGAGGATACGACCTACGATTACGAGGTGCTGCTGAAGCGATTAAGGGAACAGGCATTTTTAAACGCGGGAATAAAGATCGTATTCAGCGATAAGAGGGACGAGGAGAATATAAAATCCGAGGTTCTGCATTATGAGGGCGGAATAAGGCAATTTGTGGAGCATATCCATAAAACAAAGGGGCTTGAATCTCTTTCGGATAAGGTTATCTATGTTTCCGGTATGCAGGGGGATTCCTTTGCGGAAGTGGCAATGCAGTATAACGACAGCTATAACGAGGTTATTCTTTCATTCGCAAATAATATACATACAGTGGACGGCGGTTCTCATGAAACAGGCTTTAAAAACGCGCTTACTAAGGTTATTAACGAATATGGAAAAAAATTCAATCTTCTCAAGGACGGAGAAAAACTTCTGGGCGACGACGTAAGAGAAGGACTGACTGCAATTATATCCGTTAAGCTGACAGACTGCGAATTTGAGGGACAGACCAAGGGCAGACTGGGAAATCCGGAAGTAAAGGGCTTTGTTGAAAAAATGGTAATGGAAAAGCTCATGTGTTACCTTGAAGAAAATCCCGTCGAGGCGAAGGCTATATTTGAAAAATCAGTAGCGGCGCAGAGAGCGAGGGAGGCGGCTAAAAAGGCGAGAGAGACCGCCAGAAGAAAAACTGCTATGGAAAGCGCGTCGCTGCCCGGAAAGCTTGCCGACTGCTCGGAGCACGATACTGAAATGACGGAAATATATATAGTCGAGGGAGATTCGGCAGGAGGCTCCGCCAAGGAGGGAAGAGACAGACGCTATCAGGCGATTCTCCCTCTGTGGGGAAAGATGCTCAACGTTGAAAAGGCAAGGATAGACAAGGTTTACGGCAATGAAAAGCTTATGCCTGTGGTAACTGCTCTGGGAACAAGCATAGGCGAGGATTTTGATATAAGCAAGCTAAGATACGGTAAAATAATCATTATGGCCGACGCGGACGTTGACGGTTCTCATATCAGAACTCTGCTTCTTACTTTCTTTTTCAGATTTATGAAGCCGCTTATAACAAACGGAAATATATATATTGCACAGCCTCCGCTTTTCAAGGTTTTCAGAGGAAAAAAGGTAAGATATGCTTTTTCCGATGAGGAAAGAGACGAATATATAGCCGAGCTTACAACGGAAAACGGCACAAAGCCGGAGGTTCAGCGATATAAAGGTCTCGGAGAGATGGATCCTGAGCAGCTTTGGGAAACGACTATGAATCCCGAAACCAGAACAATGCTTAAAATCGACATGGAGGACGCCGTTAAGGCTGATGAAACGTTTACTATCCTGATGGGCGACAAGGTTGCTCCCAGAAGAGAATTCATAGAAGCCAACGCCAAATATGTTGAAAATCTTGATATATAGAGGATTTTAACGGAGAAAGGATTTATATGGAAGAGGAAGCTATCATAAAGAGAAAATATTCTATTCCCTATGAGATGTTCGGAGAGGCGTTCATAACGTTCCAGAAGAAGTTCGTTTATCCTCGGAATACCGTTATGGCGTCGCTGCTTATCGTCGCGGCGGCTCTCAACGTAGTTTATATAGCGCAGGGAAAAGCGACGACCTTCGGATATGTGCTTGTGCTCGTATGTCTTGCGCTTGCGTTTGTAAACTGGTATAATCCGAAAAAGCTCAGAAGAAATCTTATGGAATCCATAAAGGGGATAGAAAACGACGTTTATCAGCTTCAGGTAATGGCGGATAAGCTTATTATCGGAACGGTTATAGAGCCGGAGGAAAACGGGGAAAGGCAGAAAGAGGAATACGAGGAGGTTTTCGGAGATACTCCGAAGGCTGAAGAAATAAGAGATACCGAAATATATCTTACAAAAGACGTAAGGGTAATAGAAAAAAAAGATTTTTTTATGGTTTATTTAAAAAGGGCTATGTTTTACGTTATTCCAAAAAAGGATTTTACCGAAGAGGAAATAACCGTTATGCAGATTCATTTTCAAAAAAAGCTTGAAAAAAATTACAGTGCAGATAAAAGCTTGAGTAAAACAACAGTGAAGAGGAAGTAAGAAAATGTATAATGACAATTCAAAGGTCCGCAATGTCGATATAGACAAGGAAATGCGAAAATCATTCCTTGAATATTCTATGTCGGTTATAGTGGCAAGAGCGCTTCCGGACGTCAGAGACGGAATGAAGCCGGTGCACAGGCGTATTATATACACAATGAACGAGTCGGGAAACACCTATGACAAGGCCTATAGAAAGTGCGCGTATACGGTCGGAGAGGTGCTGGGTAAATATCATCCTCACGGCGACGCGTCCGTTTACGACGCCCTCGTTCGTCTTGCGCAGAAATTCTCCCTTCGTTATCCGCTTATAGACGGTCACGGAAACTTCGGCTCGGTAGACGGAGATCCGCCGGCTGCTTACCGTTATACTGAGGCAAGAATGTCGAAAATGGCGGGGGAAATGCTGACCGATATAGGAAAGGATACGATCCCCTATACCACAAACTATGACGATAAGCTTAAAGAGCCTGTGGTTTTGCCAAGCAGATTTCCTAATCTTCTGGTGAACGGCTCAACCGGTATCGCAGTGGGAATGGCTACAAATATCCCTCCTCATAATTTGGGAGAGGTCATCGACGCTATCGACATGGTGATGGAAAATCCCGATTGCACTCTCGACGAAATAATGGAGTGTATAAAGGGACCGGATTTTCCTACAGGCGGTATTATCATGGGACGCTCGGGAATCAGAGCCGCTTACGGAACAGGAAGAGGAAAAATAACGCTGAGGGCTAAAACCTCCATCGAAGAGATAAAGGGCAGACAGTGTATCATAATAACCGAAATTCCCTATATGGTCAACAAGGCAAGACTGGTCGAGAGTATGGCTAACCTTGTTAAGGACAAGAGAATCGACGGAATTCATTTTATAAGGGACGAATCTGGCAGAGACGGTATGAGAATCGTGGTTGAGCTGAAAAGGGACGCTGCCGCGCAGATTGTGCTGAATAAGCTTTTTTCATATACCCAGCTTCAGGATACGGTCGGAGTTATTATGCTCGCGCTGGTTGACGGAGAGCCGAAGGTTCTGACCTTAAAGCAGTGCCTTGAGCAATATGTAAAGTTTCAGGTAGAGGTTATCCGCCGCAGGACGGAATTCGATCTGAAAAAAGCAAAGGCAAGGGCGCATATACTTGAAGGTCTGGTAATTGCCGCAGATAATATAGACGAGGTAGTAGAGATATGTAAGACCTCTGAAAGCATACCTCATTCCAAGCGGAGATTACAGGAAAGATTTAATCTTTCAGAGGCTCAGGCTGAAGCGATAGTACAGATGACGCTCGGAAAGCTGACGGGTCTTGAAAGACAGAAAATTCTTGACGAATTGGACGAGCTTCTGAAGAAGATAGCCGAGCTTGAGGCAATTTTAGCCGACGAGGAAAAAATACATCAGATTATAAAGGACGAGCTTGCCGAAATAAGAAGAAAGTATAACGACGACAGAAGAACTATGATTGAATCCGTAAGCGGAGAGGTCGATATAGAGGATCTTATTCCCAATGAGGAATGCGTCGTGACTTATACGAATATCGGATATATTAAAAGAATGCCGGTCGACGTTTATAAGACTCAGAAAAGAGGGGGACGCGGAGTTTCCGGTATGAAGCAGCGCGAGGAGGATTTTGTAAGCGAAATGTTTATAGCCTCCGCACATGATAATATTCTTTTCATATCAAATAAGGGAATCATGTATAAGCTAAAGTGCTACGAGGTGCCGGAAGGCTCAAAGGCGTCAAGAGGCTTAAACGCCGTAAATCTTCTGCCGCTGGAGGAAAATGAGAAAATTGCCGCAATGATAAAAACCTCAGATTTTGACGAAGGCAAATATATCAATATGGTTACGAAAAACGGCAAAATCAAGAGAACGGCTCTTTCAGCCTATAAAAACGTCCGCAAGAACGGTCTTATCGCTATAGGTCTTGACGAGGGCGACGAGATTGCCGGAGTGAGAATGACGGACGGAAACGCTCAGCTTTTCGTGGCTACGCATGACGGAATGGTTATACATCTTGAAGAGGATAAGGTAAGAGCAATGTCGCGTTCGGCGCACGGAGTAAGAGCTATCAAGCTCAGGGACGGCGACTATGTAGTTTCAATGGCAAGAGTAAGAAACGGAGCCACTCTGTTGACTGTGACTGACAAGGGATACGGAAAAAGAACCGAAATATCAGGATATAAGGTTCAGAACAGAGGCGGCTACGGCTTGAAAAATTATAAGGTCGGAGAGGAAAAGGGCTATATCTGCGGTATCAAGGTGGTTGATGAAAGCGACGATATAATTCTTATATCCAGCGACGGCGTTATAATAAGAATAAGGTGCGAGGATATCAGAGTTATGGGAAGATATGCCGCGGGCGTTAGAGTTATGAAGGTTTCCGATGAAAACAAGGTAGTATCGTTTACAAGAGCCGAAAGGGACGAGGAAGCTGAGGTTGAGGCTGTGGAACAGCCGACAGAAGAGGAAATTGCCGAGGATATGAAAAATTCTGAGGCGGAGGAGGCGGAAAGCGAAGCCGCCGATCTGGACGCTATTGACGAGGAAGAAAAATAATGGAGTCTTTGAATGTAAAAACAAAGGCGGGATGCGCCGCGGTTATGACCGCGGCAAGTCTTTTCGCACAGTGGGCGCATTGGTTTATATTTGAAAAGATAGAATTTTCAAGCTTTTATCTGTTTTTTACTCCGCTTGTACTATGCTTTATGTATCGTCTGCTCATGGCGGACAGCGAAAACGGAGGAAGATTTTCCAAGCCGTTTATATTTATATTTACGGTTGCGCTGCCCCTTGCAGCCGCGTTTATAATAAGCGTATTTATGCTTTTGAATTATCCCGATATAAGCACGTTTTCAGCGGTCAGGCAGGAAAGCGGCATACCCTCCGAGCTGATTGCCCTTTATTCGGGCAGAATATTTATAACCTCTGTTTATCTTCTGGCTTATTCGGGCATTGATATTTTTATTTCAAAAATATGGCGGAATTTAAAAAAATCCGGAAAATAATATATTTTTTACGGAACGTTTACAAGGCGTTCCTTTTTCTTTGAAAATTTTCCGTTATAAATATATCTTGACAAAGGCTAAAAATTGTTGTATACTAACTGTATTAGTTGATATCGTACACCAAATGGCCGGGGAGGTGGCATAATGTTTGACCTTGATCTTCAAAGCAGAACTCCGATATACGAGCAGCTCTATAAAAAAACAGTGGAGCTGATCATCAAAGGGGTGTTAAAGGAAAATGAACAATTACCCAGCGTTAGAAGTCTTGCAAAGGATCTGAGCGTAAACCCTAATACAGTATCAAAGGCTTATCAGGAGCTTGAGAGAAATAAGATAATATATTCGGTGTCCGGAAGGGGCAGCTTTGTTTCAAAGATCGTGGATTCTTCAGTCAAGGATTATATACTTTCCGATTTTGATGAAAAAGCCTCCGAGGCGCTGAAAATCGGTATTTCAAAGGATGAGCTCAAGGAAAGAATAGAGGAGATGGAAATATGATAGAGCTTAAAGAGGTTACAAAGCAGTTTGACGATTTCAAGGTGCTTGATAAAATAAGCCTTACTATTCCAAAAGGCGCTGCTTTTGGGCTTTTAGGCTCGAACGGCGCCGGAAAATCGACGATTCTCCGCCTTATATCCGGTATTTATTCGGCGGAGGAGGGCGAGGTAACGGCGGATAATCAAAACATATACGATAATCCGGCAATAAAGGAAAGAATATTTTTTATAAACGACGAAACTATACAATTTACTAATTTTACTCTGGAAGAGCTTAAAAATTATTATAAAAGCTTTTACCCTAAATTTTCAGAGGAGCTTTTTGAAAAGCTGAGAACTACGATAAATCTGCCTTTAAAAAAGAAGCTGAACGCTTTTTCAAAGGGAATGAAGCGTCAGGCGGTTGTAATAACGGCTCTTGCATGCCAAACGGACTATCTGCTGCTGGACGAGGCGTTTGACGGTCTTGATCCTACCATGAGAATAATTGTTAAAAGAATGCTGGTTGACGCCATGTTAGACAGGGAGCTGACTACGGTTATATCTTCCCACAATCTCAAGGAAATTAACGAGGTCTGCGACAGGGTAGCGCTGCTTCATCAGGGGAAAATAGTTTTTGCAAGAGAGCTTGACAGCGTAAAGGGTAATATACATAAGATTCAGGCGGTATTCAGAGCCGCGGATTCGTCTATGCCTCAGTATTACAGCAAGGAGGAGCTTTCCGGAACGGGGATTGAGATTCTCCATTTTGAAAAAAACCAGAGCGTTTATCACATAATCGCCAAGGGAGATGTGGAGGATATAAAAGAAAAGCTTCAGCCTAAGGATCCTGTAGTGCTTGACATTATACCGCTTTCGCTGGAGGAAATATTTATTTATGAAATGGAGGCGCTGGGCTATGACTTTAACGCGATTGAAATCGACAAATAATACGAGATTTCTGACCAATTTTAAATTATCTGTAAAATCCGGCAGGAAAATACTTATCGTTTTATCAGTTTTGCAGCTTCTCGGACTGCCTGTCATGGCGGCGGTAGCGGTTTCAGCCGCGGCGGACGACGGCGGAAACTCGGCGCAGTCTCAGGTAGCTTTCATACTCATATCAATTTTCTGTCTTGCGGCCGCCGTACTCTGCGGAATAATTATAGCTGTGAACAATTTCAGCTATCTCTATAAAAAATCGCAGGTCGATATGATTTATTCCCTTCCCATAAAGAAAAAATTCAAGTTCCTCAGCGATTATGCGTCCGGACTTGTGATATATATAGTACCCTACATAGTCGCGTGCATTATCTGCAATTTTATACTTTTTTGCGGCAGAGTCTGCGTTGATGAGCTTACTGAAATATTTTCAGACGGTTCCTTAATGACTCTTGTTATGCAGGGAGAGTTTGCGGGACTGTTAGTTATGATAATGCTTTATACGCTTTCAGTACTTGTTTTATCCTGCTGCGGGACGCTTTTTGAAAGCATCATGAATATATTTATGATAAACGGACTTATTCCCGGGGCAATATCGGTTGTTGCGGCAATGCTTTTCGCCAATCTTTACGGAGTGCCGATATTTGAAACGGTAGCGCCGGTTTTAGGATATACAAGTCCCTTGGGCGCGATGATATATATGATTTACGTTTTGGGAAGCGAGGAATATATATACAGCTCGGAAGTATTCAGTATAAATGCGGGCGTCTACGGAAAGTGGGTATTGTTTTTTCTCGGCGCGACGGCGCTTTATTTTCTGCTGACTATGTTTCTCTATAACCGCAGAAAGGCGGAGGACGTATCTAAGCCTTACGTTTTCAAGCTGTTATATTACATAGTTGTTACCGTTATATCAATGGCTATATCTCTTATTGCGAGATATCAGTTTTCTATGATATTTCCGGTAATCATTTTCTCATTTATAGTTTATATGATATTTGAGGTAATAACAAACAGGGGCTTTAAGAAAATTTATAAGTCCTTGATAAGATACGCCGTCACAATGGTTGGAATACTGATTATCTGCGTTGCCGCAATAGGTACCCGCGGTTTCGGCGTTGAGGGAAAGACATATTCGCCGTTTAGAGTTAAAAGCGTGGAGGTAAGCTACGGCGGAATTGACAATATTATGGACTTATATAGCGTAATAGACGGATACAGCATGTCTATGTATATGGAAAACGGTAATCTGATTGAATATAAGGACAGTGAAATAATAGAGAAAATAACGCAGGTTCAAAAGGACGCTATAAAAACCTACCGCAGCGGAGAATACGGCAATTACAGCAGCATGGAGAATATTTTTTACCAATCTGTTTATTATGAGGGAGATTATGATTTAAATTATGAAGAATCCTATGATTATCCCTGTTATGATATAACCTTTAGGTTTAATCTTAAGACGGGAGGAAAGGTTAAGAGAAATTATCAGCTAAGCTTTAATCAGATAAAGGAGCTTTTCATTCTTGATTCCACAGAGGAGCTTGCGGAGCGGCGTGCGGACTATCTTTACGATTCGCTTATCAGGGAATTCAACAATAACAAATATAAGGTATATACGCTAAACTATAACTACATAAAAAATAATTACAGCGATACGGAACAAATATCTATGAATCCTGACGAGGCCAAGCAGCTCAAAGAAAATTACAGGCTCGACTATCTTGAATCCTCCTTAGACGAGCTTTCGTCCTCAAGAGTCGTATGCTATGTAAACGGAAATATACCAATCAGGGAATGCTTTGAGAGGACAATAAGCTTTATAAAAAATCACGGCGGTCTTGAGATTTCTTCACATTATCCGTATTACATGCTGGAATTAGAGGGTATACTTTATCCGCCGGAGGGCTTTGAAAGCTGGGGCAGAAATGATGTAACGGCAACCTTCGGCTACGTTAAGGTAATGGAATCGCTGGGACATGTTTTAACAAACGGTCAGACTCTGGATCTGCTTAAATACGCAACCTCAAGCTTTTACGCAGAGGAAGACTGCTATGTTATGGAAATAAACGGCGAATATTACGCAGTGCCGGCGGAAAACAGCCAAAAGGCGGCTAAGCTTTATGAGGATAGCAGGAATAAAGTAAACCGATATGAATTTGACGAATTTATGGAGGATTTAAGCTATTACAGCGACGCGGACGCTTTTATAAACGATTTAATTGATGGAGATTATTATTTTTATGCTGATATAGAAAAAGCGATGGATATGCGATGGATAAGAAACGTCGGTGATTTCAGCGAATATTCACGGAATTTGGGCAATGATGTTTTAGAGGAGGCAAAGCAGACCTGGAACGAATTTAATCTGCTTAAAAAATTTTTCAACTTTACGTCGCTGGAGGAATATAAATATAACGCGGACGAAAAGGGTGAAAGCTACGATATAAACAGTCTGGAAAATGAATGGATAGAATATAAAGAGGCGTTTCCCGCAATAAGCTCAAAAAGCCTTAAATAAAAATATCCCCCGAAAAAGGGGGGATATTTTTTGCTTTTTTCAAAAGCAAAAAACATATTTACAGACAAACTCTCATAAAATTTAAGGACAACTGTATCAAAGGAGATATAATTATGAGAGGACTGACATCAAAGCAAGCGGAAAAGCTGCTTGAGCAATACGGCGAAAATGTTATGGAAAGCAAAAAAGGGAACGGTCCGATTAAAATATTTGCAGGACAGTTCAAGGACGTAATGGTGATGATCCTTCTTGCGGCAACCGGAATTTCGGTTTTTCTGGGAGAAATTTACGACGCTATAACAATCATTCTCATAGTACTTTTAAACGCTATACTTGGATTTATTCAGGAATACCGCACCGAAAAAACGCTGGAGGCGCTAAAAAACATGACCGCGCCGTCTGCAAAGGCGTTGAGAGACGGTAAAAAAACTATTGTTCCCGCCGCAAAAATAGTGCCGGGGGATCTGGTGCTGCTGGAAACGGGAGACAGGGTTCCGGCGGACTGCGTTCTGCTGGAAACAAACAATTTCTATGCGGACGAATCAATGCTGACGGGAGAATCCGAACCGGTAAACAAAACCAACGGTTCCGAATCGGATACCGACAATTCCCTTAACCGCCGCTGCATAGCCTATTCCGGTACTGTTATAACAGGAGGAAACGCAAAGGGACTGGTTATAGCCACAGGTAAAAATTCACAGATGGGCAATATTTCCACAATGATAAGTCAGGCTGAAAACCAGCAGACTCCGCTGCAAAAGCGTCTGGGGGAGCTTGGAAAGGTGGTTGCGGCTATCTGTATAGCCGTTTGCTTTATTGTGTTCGGCGCCGGAGTTTTAAGAGGAGAACCGGTCTTTGAAATGCTTATGACCGGTATAACAATAGCAATTGCCGCTATTCCCGAAGGACTTCCCGCAACGGTAACTATAGCTCTTGCTTTGGCGGTCAGCAGAATGCTGAAACAAAAGGCTTTGGTAAACAGGCTTCATTCTGTTGAAACGCTCGGCTGTACCTCAGTTATATGCTCGGATAAAACAGGCACTATTACTGAAAATAAAATGACAGTCAAAAATATTTACACGGATATGAAGGAATTTGACGTAACGGGCAGCGGCTACAGGATAAACGGAGAAATAAGACTGGGAGAAACAAAGCCTAATCCGAAAGCCGTACCTCCCCTTTACGAGCTTTTAAAATGCGCCGTTTACTGCTCCAACGCTGAAATATCTTCCGACAGCAAGCTTAATACAAGAAACAGAGGATCTATTTCAGGCGGCGGAAGCTGGCAGGTAAGCGGAAACCCTACCGAAGCGGCTCTGCTGATTGCGGCGGCTAAGGGTGGATTAACAAAAAACGGACTTAACGATATGCGTAAAATATCGGAAATACCCTTTGACAGCAAGACGAAATTCATGTCCGTAAAAATGAAATCAAGCTCCGGCTCGGTTACGGAATATCTTAAAGGCGCTCCGGATATACTCCTTAAAAAATGTGCCTTTATTATGACGTCTGACGGTGAAAAACCAATGACTGAACAGTTCAGAAGAAAAATAGAGGATGAAATAAGCTCGCTTTCATCAAGGGCTTTAAGAGTGCTGGCTCTTGCAGAAAAATCTATTAACAGCGATACCGCCTCCGGCAGCGGACTTGTTTTTCTGGGACTCGCGGCAATGCAGGATCCTCCGAGAGAAGAGGCTAAGGAGGCTATCAGGAAGTGTGCCGGCGCAAAGATAAAAACAGTTATGATAACAGGCGACCATAAGGAAACAGCGGTAGCTATCGCAAAGCAGGCGGGACTGCTTAAGGGCGGAAAGGCAGTGACAGGCGCAGAGCTTGACGCTATGAGTGATACCGAGCTTGACAGAAGGCTTGATGAATTCACCGTATATGCCAGAGTTAATCCGTCCCATAAGCTTAGGCTCGTCAAGGCATATAAGAGAAAGGGTCATATTGTAACCATGACCGGCGACGGAGTAAACGACGCTCCTGCCGTCAAGGAAGCCGACGTGGGAGTCGCTATGGGTATAACCGGAACGGACGTTACCAAGCAGGCGGCCGACGTTATACTTCTTGACGATAACTTTGCAACGCTGGTGAAAGCCGCCGAGCAGGGCAGAGGAATATATGCGAATATAAGAAAATTTGTAAGATATCTTCTTTCCTGCAATATAGGAGAGGTAATAACAATGTTTCTCAGTATTCTGATGGGCTTTCCTATGGTTATGCTTCCGACTCAGCTTTTGCTTGTAAATCTTGTTACAGACGGACTTCCGGCTATTGCGCTGGGAATGGAGCCATGCGGAAAAGACGTCATGAAAAAAGCTCCGAGAAAGCCGGACGAAAGCTTTTTCTCTGACGGTCTTATGTTCAAGATAATTTTCAGAGGAATTATGATCGGTCTCTGCACGTTAGGCTGCTTTACTGTTCTGCTGCGGATGAACTGCGGAATAGCCGCCGCAAGAACAGGCGCGCTGGCTACGCTTATAATTTCACAGCTTGTCCACGTTTTTGAATGTAAATCGGAAACAAAGGGGATTTTCAGTATCAATTATTTCGATAATTTAAAGCTGATAGGCGCCGTTCTGATTTCTCTCGGCGTACTTGCCGCCGCCATGTACATACCGGTGGTACAGACGGTTTTTTCAACAGTTTCCCTTGGAAAAACTCCTCTTCTCATTTCACTGGGATTTTCATTTGCCGTCCCCGTAATATCAGGTATTGGAATGTTCTTTTCAAGAAAAAGACGGCGATAAGCTATACAAATATATTTTTATCATAATCGCTTTATTGTTTAAGTTTGATAATGACATATCGTTTATTATATGATATAATTAAGAATACAAAAAATGAAATGAGGAAAAAAGATGTTAAAAAAATTATCGGCAATACTAATCCTTATAGCTATGACCGCTGCTCTTGCCGGCTGCGGAAACGATAAGGATTCATCGTCAAAAAACGAGTCCTCCGCGACAACCGAAGCTATAACTGAAGAAATCACAGAGGAAGAGACGGAAACCCTGACAGAAGTTCCGGCAGAGTCCGAACCAACCGCGGCTGAAAGTGAAAATTCCGGAAGCGCGGACACTGCGAATACAGAAGAAAGTATTTTGGGAAAATGGAAATCAGAATATGTTCTCGATTCTCAAGGCAACGCGGCTACTGTGGCTCAATACAGCGAACAGTTAGGTCAGGAGGCGGACGCCCTCGATATGGAGATTGAGTTTAAGGACGATAAAACAGTACTCGTAAATTCCACCTCCGACGGTGAAGAAACTGGAACATATACGGTCGACGGAGCGGTTATTTCTATGACTGACGATTCTGACGGTTCGGTTATGACGCTGATTTATGATACGGAAAGCAAGATGATTCTTATTGACTTTACAGGCACAGGCTCCATATTTATCGGATTTACAATGCAATAAATGAAACCCCCGTTTGAAACGGGGGGTTTTTTTTATTGCTTTTACAAAAAGCATAGTAAAAGTTATTTTTCATTTATTTGCCCGCAAGATTTAGCTTTTACGAAAAGCATAGTAAAAGTTATTTTTCATTTCTTTGCACGCAAAATTTAGCTTTTGAAAAAAGCAAAGCAAAAGTTGTTTTCATTTCTTTGTTCGCACAAAGAAACGAAACAAAGAAATGCGCCGGCTCATTCGCCGCCGGACCGCTATGCCGCGTAAAGCGGCAAATTTTATACATGAATGGGTGAGATAACTATGTTGACGCCCATTAAAAGCTTACATATCTCGGATGGGAGATTCTCCTATGCTTTATAAGAATGTGGTTTGAGTGAATTTTTAAAGTAATTATTCAATGCCAATAAAAAAATAATATATATCAACATCTAACGCTCTGGAAATATCAAATAGAGAATCTAAGAAAATTTCTCTGCCATACCTAGGATATTCAATTAAACTTATAAATTTTCTGCTCTTGCCAATCATTTTACCAAGCTGCATTTCCGTTAATCTTTTTTGCTTTCTTATATTTTTAATGTTTCTCCCAACAATTTTGCTTTTCTCATAGTATTCCCTATTTTTCTTATATTCATTAATTTTTTTTACTTTCTTTTTCATATTTAACCTCCAAATTTTTATAGTATAATTATAACAATTTAATTTATAAATTTTAGAGGTACATATTGTAATTTTACAGGTATAACTGGTATTTTAAACTTTATATATTGCTTAAACCACATTCTTATAAAACATAGGAGAATATTCCATCCGAGATATGTAAGCTTTTAATGGGTGAGAAAACAGTTATATTTATAAATTAATGTATAAAATTTGCCGCTTTATGCGGCATAGCGGTCCGGCGGCGTTTGAGCCGGTGCATTTCTTTGTTTCGTTTCTTTGTGCAAGCAAAGAAATGAAAAACACTTTGCTCATATTAACCCAAAATAATATTTTTTAAGACAAAATACGCTATTTTAATCGCTTTCCGCCAATTCTAAGATGTGTTATAATTGTAGATATAAATCAAATATGGAGGATTTTTATGTATTATAAAGAAAACACTAAGGATATAGTTTCCATAGTAGCTTATATGAGCGGCGTTCAAAGGCGCGCTCTCATAGAAAATTATTTTTCCGAATGCCCCGACGCGCTCAAGCAGCTTGATAATATATCCGAGCTGAGAATAATAAGAAGTCTTTGCAAGCTGAGGACAACCCTTTTTCTTAAATTCAAAAAAACAGACGATTTAATGAAATATGATCTTAAAAACCTGAATTCTATAAGCTGGTTTTCATATCAGGATATAAAAGAGCTTGAGGAAAACGGAATCCCTATCCTTAAAGTTAATTACAGATCCTCTAAATATATGTCGGATTTTAACAGGCTTATTCAGGAGCATATAAATTCCTGCAAAAACTTCTTCCCCGCCTGGCTAAACTGGGATTATATCAAGGATTTATTCGTTATACCCAAAGGTCAGGTGGAAAGCGTCGTAATTAAAGAATTTAATAAATATATGGAAAACTTAGGCAATTATCCGTATCAGGTTTACCTGCATTGGAAGCCCTACGACTGCGGCAATATGCTTTTTAACGATAAGAAATTTGTAAGCATTATCTACGATCTTAACGACGATTTCTTTAATGAAAATGAAAAAGTAACCGACGCCGCCGATTACACAAAAACAAATATCTATGATTTTATACAAAGAAACGAAAGCACCGCCATTGTGGTGGACTGCGAAAATTCCAACGTCTATAAGCTCTACGCAATGCTGAAAAATCTTAATCAGGAGGAGCTTTCGAAAATCAGGAAAATTATCCTCTTTGACGATTACCACACAACCAGCGCATGGGACCGCCTTGAAAAATTCACAAGCATACCTGTCGAGCATATAGAAGTGGAGAGAGTCGTCGATAACAAATCGCTTGTGGATATAAAAATGACCGCGGGAGTGTGCCGCGAGTTTTACGACAATAAAATAACGTCGTTTATACTCGCCTCCAGCGATTCTGATTACTGGGGACTTATCTCTTCCCTGCCCAACGCGGATTTTCTCGTTATGTATGAATACAACAAATGCGGCAGCGCAATCAAGCAGGCCCTCGACACAAGAGGCATATATTATTGCTCTATCGACGATTTCTGCTCAGGCAATATTGAAGTGTTTAAAAACAGCGTCCTGCTGGATCTGCTAAAAAGCCGTATAAATGAAATTCCCGATATAAACGGTCGAGACCTCGTTGACGAAATATATCAGTCGGCAAGGCTTGAAGCCGGAGATACGGAAAAAAATCAGTTTTTTGAAAGATATATAAAAACGCTCAGACTTTCCGTGGATTTAAACGGAGTTTTCACTATACATATAAAGGAATAGATATGATTTGAGTAATGTAAGCCGGCGATAGTTATAATTTTGGAGCAAAACAGATGTTAATCAGGTTTTGCTCCATTTTTCTTTACAAATATTTAATTATTCTGAAAATCCAATAGCTAAGAATATAGACCTGTCCTGACTGTTTCTAAATACCGACGTCATGATAAGGACTAATATGCCGCTTTTGGATGCCAAAAAAGCCCGTAAATACGTGACTTCAATAGGGAACATAAAAACCGGTTGAGAATAGCAATTCGTCAGCAGTTACGGCTGACGAATTTTTTATTACAAATCAAATAGAACTAATAATATAAGAATTTTAAAATATTAAAAGTAATAGATGGATAACTAAATGCGGATTACCATCGTGATCAACGAACAAGCTTTTAAGTAATACAACAATTAAAGCTATCCGAATTTAAGCGAATGATTGTGCTGCATATAGTTGTATTATAAACATATTTAGTTGTAGAAATTTGCCAATTATTATTGACAATCTATTTATATTATAGTATACTATAATAAATAAAAGCCGTTCAAATGAAGCTTTAACACACGTCATTTATTCAAATAAATTTATTACTTTGAGGAGGATTTACTATGCTTAAAAAGGGTCTATCTGTTTTAACAACCATTTCAATTTTATTTTTAACAGTATCCAATGTATGTTCAAGTGCAGTTAGTGCAGATGGACCGGTAGAAATTTTGTCTCTGCGCTCTGAATATGGAAAACATTTCAATAATGGTGATGGCACAATAACTGCCTATATAAATACTGTGCCTATTCATTATTGGCAGAATAATCAATGGATGGATATTGACAACACATTGGTCTTGGACGAATACGGAAACTATACTAATGAAAGCAATTCTTTGAGTGTTACTATTCCTTCACAACTTTCTGTAAATAATGATGAAGCCAAAACAGAAAATGCTGTGAAGTTAGAATACGAAGAATTCAGCCTTTCTGTCTCATTAACTGATTTATCCATAAATGAATCTGAAAAAGATGTATATGCAGATATAGAGAATTATGTTCAGCAAAACGACAGCGCTGCAAAGATAAATATAATTAACAATACGCAAACTGATTGTTCAGATAACAACATTCCGATTGATGTAATTGATTCATACAACAACATTGCTTCGGCTGCGGTTTTTGAATCTGTGTACGATGATATTGATCTTTCAATTGATATTCAGCCGGCGTCTGTTATTGAATCTGTTACGTTTAATAGTTTTGAGGATATTCCGGATTCTTTAACATATTTTATTGATGCCGATGGGCTTGACTTAGAATGTAAAGACAGCAATGTTATTGATTTTATCAATGACAATGGCGAATGTGTTTTTGAGATTCCTGCAATATTTATATATGACTCATCAAATGAAAGTAAAAGTTATGCCGTTGATTATGACATCAGTGACAGCGATGATGGTTATTTGCTTACAGTTTACCCTGCCTCTAATCTGACTGAATCGGAAAATACTGTTTATCCCTTAACTCTGAATTCTGAATATACTGTTGAACGAAGTGTAAACACGTACTGTAATTCAGAATCATCGCCAAACGAAATAATCAGAGATCAATATATGCGTGTTAGCAATACAAGTGGACATGGATATCAAACCTATGTTTCTTGTAACGATTCATTTGTTAATTATGGCAGCAATGCAACTATTTTGAATGCTAAATTTAATATCTTTTTACGCGGCAATTACATAAATTCTTCTAAACATATAAAAATATATTCACTGCAAACACAGCCGATGAATTGTACTTGGAATAATGCTTCAGCGTTAGATGAATATAATACTTTAGTTGGCGGTTTTGATGTAGTATATACTGAGATGAATTCATGGAAAGAAATTGATGTGACAGCTTTAACACAGGCATGGCTTAATTACGGTAATTCATCTCAGAATATAGGAATACCATGCTATGGATTTAAAATGGTTGCCGATAGCGCCCCCTATGCCGCAATAGTTGCAAATTCGGAAAGAGCGGGTAGTAATAAACCATATTTTGAAATTACTTACTCACTCTCTTCAGATTATACGTTAGATTATGCTCCATATAAGTATAATAATATAACCTCTAATCTTGGAAATATATACAATTTACAAAATAGAATGAATTGCTATGCTTATGCACTGCAAGTTTATTATAAAGGAACGGGAAGTTATTTGCTGTATCCAGGAGAATTTGGAATCGGGCAAAGTATACAGGGGGATGAGTATACTTTTGCAAACTTTGGCGAATTATTATCAGAATATAATCGTTTTGAGCGTCAAATTGAGTATAAAATTGATGAAATAAATGATTATAGAGATGTATACCCAAGCCAGATTCATGGTATTGTTAATAATAACAATGAATTCAAACAGTGTATGAACGAATATATGACCTTTATAAAAAATCAAATGATTAGAGATGGTAAAGCAATTAATTTTACACTGCAGGAATATAACAATTCTGACATACTGAATCCAAATAACAATTATTTTTCTCCCCCAATCGGATATGATGAAAATAATGAAAGAATAATTGCTATGACTGCATATTATTTATATAATAGTAGGTTTAATGGAAGCTTGTCTATGCACTACTACTTAAGAAATGGTAATGGGACTTGTCCAAAGCATGGCGGAAATTGCAGCGTCTGGTCACAAAAGATGGGAACCGGAAAGGTTACTGACTCGGATTATTACGGAACAGTAATATGCGACCAAACAATCTATGATTCTGCATATAAAATAGGCGCTTATAATATGGCGAGCTGCGATGAATTGATCAAATTTTATACTATAACAAAAGACTCGAATATATACAACTCCGGGCATGATTATGGACATGACAGTGATTCAACAGGAACGGTCTATTACGGCAATTAAAGGAGGCGGTAAAAATGAAAAAAATATTCTCTTGGTTTACAGCGGCAATATGTACTTTTTCTATAATGTCGACTAACGCCTCATATGCGGAACAGATAAAAGATAATTTATGGGAAAAGTTCATCAAGTATGATCTTTGCATTACAGACTACAGAGCTTTAACAGATGAAGAAAAAGAGTTATGTAAATTTATTTTCGATACTGAACAGGCGGCAAATGATAATATTATCTGTGAACGTGCAAGGCGTATACTTGCAGGGGACGATGTTGGTGAGAGAATTACGATTGAACAGCTTGAAGATGCATATGGAATATGGGATAATTACTCTATCTATAAGGACGGCTGGCAGACTTATATCCACTGCGTTCCCGATGTGATACGTTTAGGCGACGGAACGTATTTTAACTCTTTGGCCACAGGCATAAGCGAATACTGGCTTGATGACAGCGGAAGTACTTATGTAGTATTCAATGAAAAAACTTCTTCTGATGATATAAGAAGCTTCGATGTTTTTGATAAAAACGGTGAACTTTTGAAAAATATTCCGTCTGCTATGCCGGAATGTCCATATAAGGATTTCAGAGGTAATGCAGAATATATGGAGAAATTCGGCTTTATTGAGAAGAATGGCGGCTACTATTACACGAAAGCTGACGGAACAGCAGTTTTTGCGTGGAGTGATTATACAGCAAGCGACAGCAGTGAGCCTGTAACGGAACCATTTATTGTCGAAAGTGATATTAACGGCTGCCCTGTTGTGGCTATTGAAACCGGAGCCTTTTCTAATTCAGCATTAACTGAAATAGTTTTGCCGGATACACTTGAATTTATTGACAGATTAGCTTTTTCAACATGCCGTAATCTTGAAAAAATAAATTTCCCCGAAAATCTAAAATATATTGGAAATCTTGCTTTTTTAGGATGTGATTCACTTAATGAAATAGAATTACATTGTCCGAATTTAAAAATTATGAAAGAAGCATTTTCAGATTGTAATGAGCTTATTAATGCTATTTTAGATGTAAAAGAAATTGATGAGTCGGCTTTTGTTTCCTGCAAAAAACTTCAATATGTGACTATAGGTGAAAATGTTACAAGGCTTGGTGCCAATGCATTTGAAAATTGCAGTGAGCTTGAAGCTTTGGAATTGTCTAAAGGAACAAAAATAATTGGTCAGGCTGCATTTTTGAATACTGAAATAAAATCAATAACACTTTTACCGACCGTTAAAATTATAGGTGCATATCCGCGAAAGACAGGCAGAGAATTCACATCCGGCATTGAATCACAGCCTGCAAGAAGACCTCTTACCGACGATCCGGTATGTGCATTTGACAGCGACTGTATTATATATGGCTACAGAGGGACAGAAGCAGAGCGCTATGCAAAGGAATGGAATTTGGAATTTATAGTTCTTGAAGCTGAATCAGGAGATGTAAATTTCGATGGCGAATTCAATATTTCTGATGTTGTCACACTGCAAAGATGGCTCGTAGGTAAGTCTAATACAGAATTAACTTATTGGAAATCCGCAGACCTATGCGAAGATGACCGACTTGACGTATTTGATCTTTGCATGATGAAACGTATGCTAATAGTTAAAATTAATTCAAATTAATTTTGACATACCCCTGTGTCACAGTGCGACGGCATAAATACACAACAGACCCCTGTGTCAAAAATTAATTTCCTGTGCAAAACAGAAAAATTCTCTTTTTCCTCTTGACAAGAGCGCTCATATGCGATAACATGAAGATGACGATATAGCTGTCAAAGCTCGTAAAGATTTAAGAATCTTTGCGAGCTTTTTTGTTTGCCTAAAAAAGTTTTCATTAATGCGCCGCACAGTTGAAATACAATAAAATCAGAAAGGGGAAGTGACAAATGAACGAAAGAAAAAAGTTAGAATTCATAAGCAGCGTCACAATCATGAATACGCCAATGAAAAAGCAGCGATTTATTGTAGATGAAATGATTTATCCGGGACTTCATATACTGTCGGGCGACCCTAAAATAGGCAAGTCGTGGATGATGATGGATATGTGTTTGTCAATCGCAAAAGGAGAAAAGTTTCTCGGACGCAAGACTGAACAAGGGCACGTTGTGTACATGGCGCTTGAAGATACGTTTGTCAGCTTGCAGTCAAGGATGTATGAACTGACGGACGAGCCAAGCGGTAATCTTCAGTATGTGCTTCTCGGTAATTCTATAGGGAACGGACTTGAAGAAGATTTGCAGGAATGCAAAAGGCTGTTTCCGGATTTGAAGTTAGTTGTGATCGATACACTTCAAAAGGTCAGAGAAACTGTCGACATGAAATACGGAACGGATTACAGAGAACTGTCTGTTTTGAAAAGTATTGCCGATCAACTTGAAATTGCAATTGTACTTGTGCATCATAATCGTAAGACACATGATTCAAACCCCAACAATATGATTTCGGGTACGAACGGTATTGCAGGCTGCGCAGATGGTCTGCTTGTGTTCACCCGAAACAGTAATCAGGCTAAGCTCAATATCAGTGGTAGAGGCGCTCCGTCCTTGGAGCTGAATTTAATGAGAGAGAAAGCAAAGTGGAAACTGCTTGACGATGTTCCTGAATACAAACCCGATTTATTTCCCTCCGCTGTTCATGATTTTATGCGCGAAAAGAAAAATGTTAAAGGAACTGCATCAGAGATCTGTAAAATGCTGAATGAAAAGTTTCCCGAACAGGATTTCAATAACAACTGGCTGTACCGTGATTTGCTTCAGCACGATGACGAAGTCCGTTCGCTTGGAATAGACTACGGCAAGACAAAAAGCAACGGCATACGAAATATTTATATCAGTTATGATATTGAAAAGGACAGCAGTGGCAGTAAAAGACTGTGTGCTGAAAGTGTTGTCCCTGCCGTCCCTCAATGTCTTGAAAACATCCCAAATACGTTGATTGAGGCGACAGAGGAAAATAAATTGACTGTAGGTAATGCCGTCCCTGCTGTCCCTATAGCAAGCGGCTATTTCATACAGTTTGTTGCGGACAGACTTCATGCAAAGCTTTCAAGTCAGGGTTATGATGTGCCGAAGTTTAATTCGGAGAATCGAAAAAAATAAAGCCGATTTGCGCCCTCCTAAGATCAGTCGGGCAAGTTATCGATAGAAAGCATAAAAGCGGCACACAAGCAAACGTGGAGCGTTTGAGGGCGAATCAATAAAACTATGCAGAGGTGATGCGAAATGTGGAACTGACAGTTTGCACAAATGGAGAGACTTTGAGATGCTTCCGAAACTCAAAGATTATGTTGCAAGTTAAAGCATAGGGGTCAAAGCCCCCCTATGCAGCTACAGCGAACGAGCAAAGCTCGCCGCAAAAATGGCTGTTCTGCGAGGTTTTCGGAAATCTATTGTGCATAATTTCAATGGGGTCGTAAATTCAAATTTAGAATTATTCAGGGGTCGCAGAGCTGAAACATTAAGCTGAATCGGCGTATTTTGGGGAGTTGTGCATGATGTCAAATAATAAAAATCTAAGAAAGGAAAAATTAAAATGCTCAATTTAATATTTATAACGGGAGCGAACGCAAAGACATCAGGGAGGGTTATATATGGAAAATATTTACAAAGAAGTACAGGAAGACACAGGTTCAAGTCAGTATCGTCGCCGTCATAATTATATGCGCAGTGAAACTGTCATTGACGGAATTGTTTACAATATCAATTCAGTGTTTGACTTGAACTCAAAGTCTACAGCGGAGGATAAGCTGAAACTTCTCCTCAAAAATGCAGCTGAAAAAATGTCGTTTTAAATAGAATTATGCTGGACTTTCATGACCGATTGTGATATACTGTCTGTAATATCTCAATCGGTTTGACAGAGTCCATAAACGGACGGAAAGAGAGGTTTATCATGTCAGACACGAATAAGATAACGGCTTTGTACTGCAGGCTCAGCCACGAGGACGAGCTTGCCAGAGAAAGCAACAGCATTTCAAATCAGAAGGATATACTCCGCAAATACGCTGATGAACATGGATTTTTCAACACTGAATTCTATATTGACGATGGATTTTCAGGAGTGAATTTTGAAAGGCCAGCTTTTAAACGCATGCTTGAGGACGTTGAAAATGGGAAAATAGAAACGGTAATTACAAAGGATCTGTCCCGATTTGGCAGGAATCATCTGTATGTCGGATTATACACAGAGGAAATTTTTCCGAAAAATAATGTTCGATATATTGCCATAAATGACAATGTGGACACCGCAAATTCAAACTCGTCGGGCATGGATATGGCAATGTTTTTCAACATATTTAACGAGTTCCATGTCAGAGATACAAGCAAGAAAATCAAAGCAAGCTGTGTGATAAAATCCGAAAGAGGTCAGCGAGTGGCATCCAGACCGCCTTACGGTTACATGAAATCTTCGGAAGATCACAACAAAATACTTCCGAATCCCGAAACAGCGCCGATTGTAAAATACATTTTTCAACTGTGTGCAGGAGGTCTGGGACCGGCTCAGATCGCCAACAGGCTTGAGAAAGAACAGATTTACACTCCGGCAATGTACGAATACAGCAAAACGGGAAACGTGATTTCCAACTTCGACACAAGCTATCCTTACCGCTGGAATCCTACTGTGGTAGCAAATATTCTTGAGGATGTAAGCTATATCGGGCATACTTGTAATTTCAGATTCGGCAGAGCTTCCTATAAGGATCATCGAAAATTAAGACTGCCGGAAAGCGAACATAAGCTGATTGAAAATACTCACGAGTCATTGATTGATGTCAATACTTGGGAGATCGTTCAGCGGCTCAGGCAGAGTAAACGCAGAAAAACAAGTCTTGGCGACAAAAGTATTTTCGCCGGAATCACATTCTGTGCGGATTGTAAACACAAATTATACTTCCACAGACACTCGCATGAAAAGCCTGAAAATTGGAAATTTGTCTGCTCCTTATACCGCAAAAATAGCAGGGAGCAATGCACCATGCACGGTATCAAGGAGAGCCATCTGAATGAAATTGTGCTTTCCGAAATCAGAAATGTGACCGAATTTGCAAGAGAGCGTACAGATGAATTCGCTGAGTTTATCAGTCATAAGTCGAATACCTCCGCTAAAAAGGAACTTGTTAATGCTGATAAAAAGCTGAAAAAGTGTGAAAAAAGGCTTGCGGAGGTTGAAACAATTTTTAGAAAGCTTTATGAAGATCATGTGCTTGGAACAATTGATGACGAGCAGTTCAGAATGCTGTCGCGGGGGTATACCGAGGAGCAAAATCAGCTTAAAGCTGATATTTCGGAGTTGAATAATTCAATATCCGAATTGTAAAATCAAAGTGCAAACACTTCAAAATTTACTTCGCTTGCTAAGAAATACACCGATATCACTGAGCTTACTCAAGAGATACTTCACACCTTTGTGTCGAGAATAGAAGTTCATGAAAAGCAGAAGGATGACAACGGCAGCGTTTCGCAGGAAGTCGATATCTACTTTACACATATCGGTACTGTGAAATAGCAAAAGGAAAAGGTCGAGCAATTACTCGACCTTGTACATAAGTTACGCTGTTCCCTATCTGCGCCGCGTAAATACGGGCTTTAAGGCGTTTTTATTTATATATGGTCGAGGTGACGGGACTTGAACCCACGGCCTCTGCGTCCCGAACGCAGCGCTCTACCAAACTGAGCCACACCTCGATAACATAAACATTATATCACATTTTTTTTATTTTGTAAAGAGGTATTTAAAAAAATTCCATTCATAACTATCAGCTTTACATTTCAGTGAATTTATTATATAATTAAAATCGAATAAAATAATTATATTCTTTTTAGGAGGAATGGTATGTCGTATAAAACACAAAGAAAATTAAAAATAAGATATGACAGGATCATTTCCGTTATTGTGATATTTATTCTTGCCGTCTATGTTGTAAAACAGCTTTTCGGAAATGAAGTTAAGGAGGAAATACCTACGTTGGCGTCCGGTTCCGATTCAGAGGAATTCAAGCCTGTTATATATCTCAGTCCTTCTAATCAGACCGATAATGCTTACGCCTCCGGAGATACTACCGAAGCAAAAGTGATGAGAAGCGTGAGCGACAGCGCCAGGAAATACCTTGAACAAAACGGAATTACAGTTTATACGGCCGGAGAGGATTATTCTCTTCAGGAAAAGGTTGAGTTTGCAAATGAAAATAACGTAACGGCGCATGTGGCTATACATTCAAATGCCGGAGGCGAAAGCGGCAGCGGAGAAGGTACGGAATGCTTTTATAACCCTGAAATATACGGAAGTAAAATACTTGCGGAATATATTTACGGCAAGGTATCACGACTTACCCCTACGGAGGACAGAGGAATGTTCAACGGCGCAGAAGGGACGACCTATCTTTACGAGGTGGCAACGTCAAAGGCGGCGAGCTGTCTGCTTGAGGTTGAATTTCATGACACAGCAGAACACGCAAAATGGATAATCGAGCATACGGACGAGCTTGGCAGAGCAATATCCGACGGCATTATGCAGTATATAGCATACCTTGAAACGGCTGCCGCTGAGAAAAATACGGAAATACGGGAGGACAGCGTTGGAGAATAAAATCAACTATCATAAACGGCTTGAAAAAACAATAGAATCTTCATGCGCGGACGGACGGCGGCCCCTCATTCTCCTGCATAGCTGCTGCGGTCCCTGTAGCAGCTATGTTCTTGAATACCTGATTCAGTATTTTGACATATTGCTTTATTTTTTTAATCCTAATATACATCCGGAAACAGAATATATAAAAAGATTAGAAACACAGAAAGACGTTCTGATTAAAATGAAATTAAACGACACTGTAAAATTGATAGAGGGCAAATACGATCCCGATATATTTTTCAAAGCCGTTAAAGGTCTGGAAAATGAGCCTGAGGGCGGAAAACGCTGCGAAATATGTATTAAAATGCGCATAAAAGCAGCAGCGGAAACCGCAAGGGAATACAAAGCGGATTTTTTTGCAACTACGCTGACCGTAAGTCCTCATAAAAATGCGGTTTATATAAATGAAACAGGGAATTCCCTGCAAATAGAAGATGGAATTCCCTATCTTGAATCAGATTTTAAAAAGAAAAACGGTTATAAACGGTCAATTGAATTATGCCGTGAGTATAATTTATACAGACAGAATTACTGCGGATGTATTTACAGTCTTAGAAATGACGATTAATCCAATATTCTTCCATCTGTGGATATTGTAACTATACTCCACGGTATAAACTTTCCGCTCGCCTGTAGAGCGCTTTTTGCAGCGTACTCTATTCCGCCGCAGCACGGTACCTCCATACGCACTACCGTAACGCTGTTGATATCGTTGTTTTTTATTATTTCTGTCAGCTTTTCAGAATATTCGGTATTATCAAGCTTTGGACATCCGATAAGCGTGATTTTGTTTCTTATAAAATCCTTATGAAAGTCAGCGTATGCGTAAGCCGTGCAATCTGCGGCTATCAGCAGATTCGCTCCGCTGAAATAGGGAGCATTAACCGGCGCAAGCTTGATCTGTACGGGCCATTGTCTTAATTCTGAAGAATGAACCGTTTTTTCCGGCGAATTTTCAGCTTTTCGCTCCAGCGTTTTGGATTGAGTTCCCGGACATCCGCACGGCAGCGGTTTATCAGCAGAATTGTTTTTTGCCGTCTTATTTTTCATTACGGCTTTTTCGTCGTATGCCGCGGCTTCCCGTTCCACAAAGGTTATCGCACCTGTGGGACAAGCCGGCAGACAATCTCCAAGACCGTCGCAGTAGTCGTCTCTTAATAGTCTTGCCTTCCCTTCTATCATACCGATTGCGCCTTCGTGGCAGGCCTCGGCGCAGAGACCGCATCCGTTGCATTTCTCTTCGTCTATATTAATAATCCTTCTAATCATTTTATTTCCTCCGTAAAAATTGTTTATTGGTTTTCTGCTGTGACTAAATTATAATACAGATAATAAAATAAGTATGTTGTTAAAACAACATTTCAGGAGGAATTATGGATTCTGAAAATTTACTTAAAACAAAATTGTTTAAAAATTTAAACGACAACGAATTTCAGATACTCGCTAGAAACCTTGGATTTTATAAACACAAATTTAAAAAGGGTGAAAATATACTCCGTACCGGAGAAACCATAAATTCATTCGGACTTGTGATTTCAGGCAGCGTAAATATAGAGTATAACGATATTTTCGGAAATACAAATATAATAGGAAACGCGGATTCAGGACAGGTATTTGCGGAAGCTTACTCCTGCCTGCCGGAGGAACCGCTGATGGTGAGCGTTTCAGCCGCCGAAGATTGCGAGATTCTTTTTATAAGCACGAAAAATATTTTTTCCGGCATAATCGGCGATTATGATGTTTACCGTAAATTCATATCAAATCTAATAGCTGTGCTTGCCGGAAAGAATATCGGATTATCAAGGAAAATAAACGATATTACGCCAAAAACAATTCGCGAACGTCTTATTTCCTATTTGTCATCTCAAGCCGTCAAGCAGGAATCCAATTATATAACGATACCGTTTAATCGCCAGCAGCTTGCGGATTATCTTTGCGTAGATCGGAGCGCAATGTCCAATGAATTAAGTAAAATGAGGCGCGACGGCTTACTGACCTTTGATAGAAATATGTTTAAGCTGAATTTATCTGCATTCATGGATAAATGACTTGTTTAATACCTTAGCTTTTACATCCCTGCGGCTTCTGCATATAATTGTTTTATCAGAATATTTGCCGCATACTGAATTAAAACGCTTTCTCCGATCAGCTTTTCTGCCTTCATAGAGCACCCATTTTACAAATTCTGAATCAAGCTTTTCCGGACATCCCTCCGTTATGCTTTCTCGGCTTTTTTTCTTATATGTTAAATATCTTTTTAAAGCTCCTATAAAACACCTTATCCGTGAAAAATTCATAAAAATAATAAGATCAGATTCTTTCATTCTGCGGTCATAAAGCCAGTTATTGTAATTTCCGTCTATTACCCATTCATTATTTTTGAGAAAATTCTCTATTATTTCGATGCATTCCTGTTCAGGCCGTTCCTTCCAACCGGGAAGAAATCTTACTTTGTCAAGATACAAAAGCGGAACGTCGGAAATTTCGCTTAATTTCTTTGCAAGCGTCGATTTTCCCGATCCGCTGTAGCCTATTACTGATACTTTCATTTTTTACACCTCCGCAAATAAAAACCGTACCGGATACAACCGGTACGGTTCATTACATTTCACTTCTGTTTTCAAGAGCCTTAAATAAGGTTACCTCGTCCGCATATTCAAGATGCCCGCCGACCGGTATTCCAAATGCCAGCCGCGTAACCTTTATTCCTAAAGGCTTTAGTAATCTTGCAATATACATGGCCGTAGCCTCCCCCTCAACGGTTGGGTTTGTAGCCATTATAATTTCGCGGATATTTTCCTTGCCGACTCTATCAAGCAGCTCCTTTATTTTTATATTGTCCGGACCGATTCCGTTAATCGGAGACAACAGACCGTGAAGGACATGATAGGTTCCGCCGTATTCATTAGTTCTTTCAAAGGCCGTAACGTCTTTAGGCGTTTCAACAACGCAGACAACAGAATCGTCTCTGTTGGTATCAGAGCAGATCGGACAAACGTCGAATTCAGTTAGATTCTGACATATCTTGCAATAGCCGACATCTGTTTTGGCTGAAATTATAGCTTCTGCAAATTGCCTGGCTTCTTCCTCGCTCATTGACATAACGGCATATGCCAGCCGCTGAGCAGTTTTCATGCCGATACCCGGCAGCTTTGCAAACTGTTCAGAAAGAACTATCAAAGGAAGCGCGCTGTTATCAGCCATATTATCTTAGAATAATCCCGGCAGCGCAACTCCGCCGGTTATTTTATTCATTTCCTCTTCGGTAGTTTTTTCAACGTTTGCCATGGCCTCGTTTATTGCGCTGATAACCAGATCCTGAAGCATTTCTATATCTTCCGGATCAACTACCTCCGGCTTGATAGTAAGCGATTTGATATTTTTCGCACCTGTTACCACTACCTCTACCTGTCCGCCTCCGGAGGTTGCGGAAAATTCTCTCGCTTCTATATCGTTCTGAAGCTCTGTTATTTCATCCTGCATTTTCTGAGCCTGCTTTATCATAGAATTCATATTCTGAGCTCCGCCGATATTCTTAGGTACTCTTGATTTCATTTTTCTAACTCCTTTATATTTAAGTATAAGTATTTTTAGTTTAAGGCTGGAAATATATTTTATTCAAAAGGCTGCCTTAACTTTATTCAACAGCGGTTTCAATGCCGCTGTTTATAGCTTTTTCTACCAGCTCGTCAGCCTTTTTCTGTTCATTCTGCGCTGCCGAGCATCTTGCCTTGATAATATACGGCTTACCCATAACTGTCTGGATTGCCTTGTCAAGCTGAAGCGCATTATCCTTTACTTTAAACAGCTTAAGGAAAAATTTATTTTTTGCGTCAATCAGCATGATATTTTTATACACATAAGCCATAGAACCGGTAAGCGTTCCCGAAACCGAAGGGCATATGCGCATAAATTCCTCTAAAACGTCGGACCATTCCGCAAGCTGCTTAAAATCCGACAGCTTAGGACTTGCTTCGGAATTTACCGGAGCGGCATTGCTTTGCAATTCTCTGTCCGCATTGGCAGCCGATATTTCATTAGGTTTATTTGAACTGTTATCCGACTGTTTTATTTTATCATAAATTTGAGTATTGTCAAGTGTTTTTTGTGAAATCTGTCTTGCACACAGCTTTATAAGACACATTTCTATTTCAACGCGCTTATTTAACGATCTTCCTATTTTTTCATTACAATCCTGTAAAATATTAAGCTTGCTTAATATCTCCTGCAAATCCATTTTTGCCGCGATTTCAGTCAGCCTTTGGATTTCGTCAGGCATACAGGCAAGCAGTTCCGAGCGTTCGGGACATACCTTAATAAGCATTAAATTACGGAATTGCTCCGTCAATTCAACGCAAAGCTTTTGCATATCCTTTGATAAACTGTAAAGATTGTCCGCAACCGCAAGAGCGTTTCCTGGATTTTTTTCAGCGGAAGCGTTTATTATTTCAAATAAATGCTCCCGACCGGCAATTCCGGCAGCGGCAGAAACCGTATCGGAATCTATATTGCTTGAAAACGCCGCGCACTGATCCAAAAGCGATAAGGCGTCTCTCATACCGCCGTCCGAAAGCTTTGCAATAAAACGCGCCGCTTTTTCATCAAGAGATATATTTTCCTGATCGGCAATATATAAAAGACGTTTGGTTATATCGTCCGGAAGTATACGTCTGAAATCAAAACGCTGGCACCGAGATGAAATCGTGGCCGGAACCTTATGCACCTCGGTTGTCGCCAGAATAAATTTTACATACTCCGGAGGCTCCTCCATTATTTTGAGAAGCGCATTAAAAGCGTTGGGAGTAAGCATATGGACTTCGTCGATTATATATACTTTATATCTGCATCTTTCAGGCGTGTAGGCGGCGCCGTCTCGAAGGCCGCGTATATCGTCAACGCCGTTATTTGACGCCGCGTCAATTTCTATAATATCAGAAAGAGCAAAATTATCCGCGTCATGGCAGACGCTGCATTCGAGGCAGGGATTTCCGTCTGATTCGTCGAGACAGTTTACAGCCTTAGCAAAGATTCGTGCGCATGTTGTTTTTCCTGTGCCTCGGGATCCTGTAAACAAATACGCATGAGCCGTTCTGCCGCTTTTGATTTGATTTTTTAAAGTGGTTGTTATATGCGGCTGTGAAATAACGTCGTCAAAGGACAGCGGCCGCCATTTTCTGTATAAAGCCTTGTAAATAACGGTCACCTCCATATGAATCTCGCTATTTTCGGCAATGTAATTATTTTATAAAAAAATTTTTTATATAAAAATTTCCGGAACATAGGTGTGCAGGCTGACTGCGGCACACAAAACGATCCGCTTAATGCTGCTCGGTTCCCCGCCTGACATGGTTCACGGTGTTTCATTGCACAGGGCCCGCACACCTATATTCCGGAATAATTTAATTCCTATTAAGTATCTTCATTATTATATCATATTTAAAAATAAATTTCAAGTGTTTTACAGGATTTTTATAGATTTTCTTGAAGAATACTTTCAGCTTTATTGTAAAGTTAACCGTGAACGCATATTAATTATTATCCGAACCGACGTTTGAAATATTCATTAGCTCTGTAAGAGAAAGGGCTGTTTTATTGTTTTTTTGATTATAAAACATGCTGTAGCCTTCGTTTTTACTCTACCTGCTATTTACCTTTAACTTAATCGTATCAGTATAATCCTTTTATTGGAATCACAGTATGAAAAACCGTAATTATGTGATAAATATAATTGAGTTGTCAAAATGGAAATCGCTAAGCACATTGCTATTGAATATTCTCATTTACCCCCAAAAAGTAAATGCTGTTGCCGTGAAAAAAATGCTTGACAATTTATCGTAAGTATGATATAATAATTTACATTGATTATAAGGTGATTTTATATTTTTGAATTTGAGCCGAGTAAAAATTTCAGATTCATAATATATGCGGATATGGCGGAATAGGCAGACGCGCTGGCTTCAGGTGCCAGTCGGGGAAACTCGGTGCAGGTTCAACTCCTGTTATCCGCACCATATCTGCACCTAACGAATGATACAATCGTTGGGTGCATTTTTATTTAAAAAAGCCGAGAAACAGGTGTTTTTTGGCAATCATCAAACGATAACAGCCACAGTGAGGTTAAAATCACTTTGGCTGTTTGTCATTTTCGGGGTAAAATAAAACGATATCAAGTTGTCGTTTTATTTTAGGGATAAACGTTTTTTAATGCTATCGTTTTCTGATTAAATCGTTTAATTTGTCTCATTATGTAATTGCTCAGATAATTAAGCCCATATAATTGCATAATCTGCTTTCTTTTCCACAATTGTCTTCACGATTTCTTATTGACAGCTCATCGCATCTTCCGTAATAATTTTTTCAGTGATATCTAAAGCCGCAAGCAATTCCGGCACTGCTGTGATTTCATTTGATTTTTCGTCTGTTGACAGTTGTCCTACAACCATCTGATTTGCCCACGCACTTACCATATGGATCAGATTTTTGCCTGTATCCTTGCTTCTTCTCACAATTTTTCCATCAATACTGACAATTTCTCCGTTTGTTCATCGGCAGCCAGCGGATACCCACTGGATAAAACATTTTTCAAATTCTTCCGAATTAATCATAGACCACACTCTTTGCATGGCGCCGTGTAAAAGTCAGACAAACTGGGCAGGACTTGCTGCGATCGAAATGGAATATTCAGCGCATATGACGATTTACTGGTTTCCTATATAATTCAGGGTTGACAAACTGATATAGGCACGGTATAATATTAAACAGGAACATTTTGTATCACTGCTTAAAAGTTAGCTATAGCTAACTTTTAAGCAGTGATACATTGGCAAGAGAAAAAGTTTTTTGGCGATCAAATAATCATTTGTGTAAATGTCCGCAAGGGTACTGTTAACGTTGTTGCGGATGATCTATTCGTAAATAGCAGAATATTTCGGTCTATAGATAGGACTTATTTTTTTGGAGTTTTAGTTAGCCATAGCAAACTAAATGATTTACATTTTAACTTATAGTCTGTATTCCTACAGATTATGTATTGTAAGATAAGTTGCACAAATATTTGCATCGTATAAAAAAGGAGTAATGATAAATGACTGAAACTGAAGAAAGAATATTGGAAGTGTGGAAGCAGGTATTCGGTAGAGAGGATTTTGGTATAGACGATGATTTTTTTGAATTGGGTGGCAATTCTCTTATGGCTATGCGTATATATATGAAACTGTCGGAAGAAGTAGATGGATTGGAAATATATGACTTTTTTGAATGTCTTTCTGTTCGTGCAATAGCAAAGAAAGTAGATAAAAAAAGGTTGAGTTGAGTTTGTATGTACTATAACAATTGCAAAAATATCATCCTGAAAACAAGGAGAATTTTATGAAAAAGATTGGAGTAATTGGCTGTGGCGGAACGATAGGTCCTATTATTTGCAGTTACCTTTCGAGTGCAAATGTCGAAATCATTGGCGGTCAGCGGAGTGAACCTGATTTTTGCAAATATCCTGAAAACTTCAGGTGGAAACATCTCGATATAAATGACGGTGAAGAACTTTCAGATTTTTGCGGCGAATGTGATGTTGTACTCAATTGTGCAGGCCCTGCATACGTTTTATTTGAAAAAGTGGCTCTTGCTTCAGCGAGGGCAGGCGCGGTGTATGTCGATGTTACTGATGCACTGATGTTTAACGATGAGGTTATGTCAAGAGTGGACGGCAAAGGAAAGTTTTATATAGCTGCAGGGTATTATCCCGGAATAACCGGTGTGATGCTAAAAAAGGTGATAGAACAATTTGACAGGATAGACAGTCTGACAGGATACTCAGGAGGCTCGGAAATATATTCCGTTATGAGTTATCTTGATATAATAATGAGCGGCTCAAGTCCCCGCTGTATTAACGGATACTATAAAAACGGTAAACCTGTTAAATGCGGTAACGGTTTTGAAAGTTGCGATAACGAACTTTTTGATAAAAAAATAATGATGAAACAGTTTCTTGGCAATGAGCTGTATTCAGCGCTGAAAACATATCCCGATGATATGATAGAGGAATGCCGCTGGTATAATATTACAAGCGATAATGTGGTGGGCCTTATGGCTATAAAATATTATCAACTTTGCAATGAAATGGATTTTCATCAGCTTTACTCGGAACTGTCGAAATACTTGGAAAAAATTGAAACAAAGACACCGAATGATGAGTGGTCTTTGCTGTATATCATCGCTAAAGGAATAAAGGACGACGAAATAAAAAATGTCAAGCTCCGTATTGACTTAAAAAATACTATGGATATAACGGCGTATTCGGCGGCATCTGTGATACTTGCAGTACTTGAAAGAAACGACGATATAGGCATATACTGGGCAAATGATATACTTTCGGAAAATATAATGGATGATTACAGAAAAAAATGTAAAGAAAAAGGCATATACTGCGGTTGGCAGTTTGATGAAGAATATGAGATATGATAAGAGAAAGATGAAAAACGAGCTTGTTTGTATTCTGTAAGATTGTTGGCATCAGTGATACCGATACAGGTATAAATCCGTGTTTTATGCACATCGGATTCATAACAATTCTGACGGAAGATTTTAAATGTCATATATCAACTTCGACTTGAAAGAGATAAGTTTAAGGACTGCTTGTTTGCGCCATTTCAATTTATGCCTAAATAGAGAATCGAACCATATAATTATGCGGGGTTGCCGCTATACAGCCCTGCCGCTCGCCTCCACGGTTTCTGTAGTTGACCGTTTCACTCAACTACATTATATCGCATAAACAATTTTAGCGAAAGCGCTTTTTTCATAACCATATTGGTGTCTTTCGCAGAAAGGCGGATTATAATTATGAAGATATTTTGCTTTCCTTACGCAGGAGGTTCATCGTCAGTTTTTGCCAAATGGAGATCGTATATGCCCCGTGATATTGAAATAGTAGCGCCGGAACTTGCAGGCAGAGGCGCAAGGTTCAAAGATGAGCCCTATACGTCCATACAGTCAGCAGCTAATGATATTTACAACACCCTGTCCAAGAACTACGACGGGGATAAATTTGCGATATTCGGGCACAGCATGGGTTGTTTTATAGTCTATGAACTGTACAGAAGGATAAGCGAGGACTCTGAAATGAAGAAAAATCTTGTACATATATTTATGTCCGGAAATTATGCTCCTCATCTCAACAACGACAGCGCACATCTTACCGAATTCCACAAAATGGACAATGAGGGCATGAAGCGTGAATTGATAAGACTTGGAGGGATATCCGAGGAAGTGATCGAAGAACCGCTGTTTGTGAAGTATTTTCTCCCTATAATACGTTCCGATTACCAAATGACCGAAACTTACTGTTCGGAAATGACCGAAAAATTCTGCTGCGGCTGTACTGTTTTCAACGGTCTGGAGGACGAACTTACCGAATCCGATCTAATATCATGGAAGAAGTATTCTCCCCGTGGTTTTTCCATAAAGAATTTTCCGGGAAATCATTTCTTTATCAATGAACACTGTGACCTTGTTACAGCACAGATAAGCAAAACATTGAGAAAATACATCAGAAATGTGAGAGGGGATCATGTAAAACTATGAACAAGTGGATATTCAATGAAAGAGTGAGTGAAAACGGAAAGGTGAGCCTGTTTATTTTTCCATGTTCGGGAGGAACAGCCTCCTCCTATCACAAATGGCATGAGTATCTGAATGAGGATATAGACATATATCCCGTTCAATATCCCATGAGGGAAAAACGTGCTAAAGATCCCATGCCAGATTCCATAACAGAACTCGCACAGCAGTTTTGTGATGAGTGCATTGAGCTTATAAGGGAAAAGGAATTTGCTTTTTTAGGTCATTGCGCAGGCAGTCTGGTGGGATATGAAGCGGCGCTGTATCTGAAAGAAAAATACGGTCTTATACTGTCGACACTTTTTTCGGTAAGCATTCCCGCACCTAACAAGTTCAACCCGACATACTTTGAAGGCAAGCCTATAAGTCGGCTTGACATGGATGGATTTATCAGGTTCTTAAAGGAGTTCATGCCCCTTGACGATTCTTTTTTTAATAATAAATTCGTCATGGAATATTACAGAAAGCTGACGGTGAAGGATTTCAGCCTTGCAGAGGGGTACAGCTACGACAGAAGCGCTCCCTTGGAGGGGGATATAGTTTCATTCATAGGTCGGGAAGACGCCTATATGTCCGAAGAAGACAGTTTGCTCTGGAAGGATTTTACACTGGGAAAATTTGAAAATGTCATGCTAAGCGGCGGACATGATGTGTGCGAAACTTGCAGCAGGGACATTTGTGGTCAGGTAGAAAAGAAATTGATACGGTAAAAAACAAATAAATTTTGGGAGGAATAATGAACAATAAATATTTACCATTGTCTGATGTGCAGCGTTCCTACTTTTACGGACGCAGCAAGGGTACTTTTTTAGGAGGGATCTCTACTCATTTTTACATTGAATGCATGACAAGCCTTGACAAAGACAAGTTGGAAAAGGCGCTTAACAGCGTAATAAAAGAACAGCCGTCATTAAGGTCTTATATCACCTCTGACGGTATGCAGTGCTGCATGGACGAAGCCCCCGAATATTACAGAATAAAGGAAACGGATATTTCCCGCCTTTCCTATGAAGAGCAGGAGAAAAAGCTACTGGAGATAAGAAAGCGCTGCTCAAACCGTATTTTCGATCTTGACAGCTGGCCTATGTTTGAATTTAATATATGCATTACGGGCAGGGATAAAAATGTGATGATAATTGATTCAGATATGATGATAATGGACGGACTAAGTACGGAAATACTTATCGAATCACTGTATAAATACTATGAAAAGGACGAGCCTGTACGGGAAATATCCATAGAAGCCTTTGAAGATCATATTGCTTTAAAGGAACAGAAAAAAGCTAAAAATTATGACAATGACAAGGCGTTTTGGAAAGAGATAATAGAGGAACTTCCTTCGGGTCCCCATTTTGAGAGAACAGGCGGCAATGAGGAATGCACCTTTGATACCCGTGAAATAAGTGTTCCTGCGGATAAGTGGGGAGCAAAAAGTCGTGAACTGAAAAGCGAAAGGATACTCCCGTCGGTATATCTTACTGCCGCCTATGCAAAGCTGCTATCAAGGTGGTGCGGTCAGAGCAGGATAACGCTTAACATGACCATGTCCAACAGAAAGGGAAATGCCAAAGCTCTTTTAAATGCCATAGGCGATTTTACCGAGGTCATGCTTGTGGATTTCGATTTCAGCATGAAAAAAAGCCTTAAAGAAGCGGCAAAGGAAACACAGAAAAAAATAAGCCTCCGAAAAAAACACGGAAGCGTCGCAAGCTCGGAACTGATAAAGGATTATATGTCCCTAAACGGCGGCGGAAACGGTTTCCCGTTCCCTGCTGTGTGTACCTGTATGCTGTTTGATCTTGCAGGCAGTAAATGGGACTGGCTGGGCGAAAGGCGGTATCAGATAAGTCAAACGCCGCAAGTGATACTTGATAATCAGATTTCCCTTAAAGAGGGACGGCTTTGCATCCACTGGGATTTTTTGGGAGAGTATTTCCCGGAAGGCAGAATAGAGAGTATGCAAGAGGAATATTGCAGTATCATCACCGATAATACAGAAAAGCTTCAGCAGCAATACGATTCCTTTGCTTTTAAATACAACGACACATTCAAGGAAAAGGAAAAAAACACTCTTGTAAGACTTTTTGCAGATCAGGTGAAAAAATTTCCCAACAAAACAGCGGTTGCCGACATGAAGCAAAGCTACACCTACAGTGAAATTGACCGTTTTTCCGATATTGTCGCAGATCACATAATCAAAAACCACAAGACGAGATCGGCTATTATCATGCGAATGACAAGGAGCAGAAATGCTGTTGTTGCGGCATTAGGCGTCATAAAAGCAGGCGGGTACTATATCCCCGTTGCACATAATTGTCCTCAAAAAAGACTTGAATTTATAAAGGAACAGTCGGAAAGCGAATTGATACTCACCGATGAGAATGTAAAGGAAATACTTGCCGACGGTGAATGGGGACAGCGCTACGATCTCTCCGAGCCTGAAAGCATAGCTTATGTTATATACACATCTGGAAGTACAGGTACGCCAAAGGGCGTGGTGATAACCCATGATGCCGTCTGCAATACGATAACGGATATAAACGTCAGATTCTCTATAAACAGTGATGATAAAATTATCGGTATCTCCTCTTTCAGTTTTGATCTTTCGGTCTTCGATATTTTCGGTGCACTTTCCTCGGGGGCACAGCTAAAACTTGCTCCATCGGCATATGATATGCACTTGATAAAGGATATTATGACCAAAGAGGGCGTCACTATATGGAACACAGTCCCCTCCATAATGGAACTTTTAATAAACAATCTTGATGAGGGACAAAAATACAATTCGCTGCGTACAGTGTTGCTAAGCGGTGACTGGATACCTTTGAACCTTCTCCAAAAGATAAAAAATACCTTCCCGAATGCACAGGTCATCAGCTTGGGCGGTGCAACGGAAGGGGCCATTTGGTCGATATATTATCCTGTGGAAGAAGTGGAAAAGGACTGGAACTCCGTACCCTACGGCTATCCCCTTGATAATCAGACCATCTGGATAATGGACGATGATGACAACATTTGTCCCCCCGGAGTTCGTGGAGAGATATGCATAGGCGGCAGAGGAGTTGCCCATGGCTACCTCAATGATGAGGAGCGTACCAAAAAACAGTTTTTTAACCATGAAAAGCTGGGCCGCATATACAGAACAGGCGATCTTGGACTTCTGTCACCAAAGGGCTATGTGATATTTTTGGGACGCAAGGACTTTCAAGTTAAGCTGTACGGCTACCGTATCGAACTGGGAGAGATAGAAAGCTGTCTGTGTCGGTGCGAAAACGTGTCCGAAGCAGTGGCAACGGTCAAGGAGGTAAACGGCGTTCAAAAGCTGTTCGCATATGTAACGCCCATGTCTGTGCCGGGGACAGGGGCAGTAAGTGACGTTCAAAGCACAGGCGGTACAGATACGCCTATAAGGGTGTTCACCGCCGAAGGTAATGAAAAATTTATCCTGCCTCGGGAAGATACGAACCATGCATATCCGAATATGACCGAAATGTATACGGCGCTTAATAGCAGGGTAATGGATTATATGATACCCGATGATATAATCATTATGGAAAGCCTGCCTTATACTGCCAATAAAAAGGTGAACAGAAAGAATCTGCCTGTAGTAAATATGGTACAGGCGGAGGACGAAATATATGAAGCGCCCGAGACGGAAACGGAAACGATGCTTGCAGCGCTTATCGGCGAGATGATTGGCAATGAAAATGTAAGTGTCGGGGCAAATCTTATAAATTCGGGTATCGACTCCCTTAAAGGTATTACTCTCAATACAAAGCTGCACGACAGGGGTATAAACATAGGATTATCTGAGATATATGCAAATCCTACAATTCGTCAGCTTGGAAAGCTGATAGATGAGAGCGGTAACGGCAATGAAGATATGGAATTTGGAGAGATATAGAAATGAATGAAAATAGTGAAGAAATGAAAACCGACGATCTTATCGCTTCTTTGGAAGATAAGGGCATAAAACTTTGGACGGACAACGGGAAGCTGCGTTATTCCGCACCACAAGGCGTTATGAACAGTAACATAGTACAGCTTTTGAAGAATAACAAAGATAGCTTAATGGAAAATCTGAGCCGTGCAAAGGACGATCTTAAAATAATCCATGACGAAGAAAAAAGATATGAAAGGTTTTCTCTTTCGGGTATTCAGGGCGCATACCTTATGGGAAGGTCAAAGAACATGGAGTACGGCGGTCTTGCCTGCCATATCTACATGGAGTTTGAATATGACAAGTTGGAAAGAGAAAAGACACAAAATATCTGGAACAGAATCATATCTGAAAACGATATGCTCCATGCGGTCATAGACCGTGAAGGCTGGCAAAGAGTTCTTCCCGAATGGAACAGATTTGAGCTAAATGAGAACGATCTTACAGAACTTTCGGAATCACAGCAGTCTGAAGCGATGGAGAAGATAAAGCGCCGACTTGGGAACAGAGTATTCAACACGACAGAACTACCGCTCTTTGAGGTAGAACTTTCACAGCTTGGAAACTGTACTGTCATGCACTTTTCCATTGATATGCTCATAGTGGACTGGACAAGCGTTTGGCTGATGCTAAACAAATTTGAAGAGTATTACTACAACGGCGATGATATAGAAAAGCATAAACTTACCATTACCTTCCGTGACTACATGGAAGCATACAAAAATATCCCCGACACCCAAATGTACAAAAAAGCTGAAAAATACTGGAAAGAACGCATAAACGATCTTCCCTCGGCGCCACAGCTGCCTGTAGTTGGTAGAGGCGGACAGGAATTTAAGCGTTTTGAACTGCGACTTCCCGAAAAGGATTGGTTGTTTTTCAAGTCACAGGCACAGAAGATAGGTGTTACTCCCGTTGCGGCGCTTGTTACGGCATATAGTTCAGCGCTTGAAAGATTCAGTACAAATAAAAGGTTCATTTTAAATCTCACCACCCTTAACAGAATGCCCCTTGACGAACAGGTAAAAAGCCTTATCGGCGATTTTACTTCCCTAAGCCTTATCACTATTGACAACAGAGGTGACATGACTTTCTCACAAAGAGCCGCAGATACCAATAAGACCTTGTTTGAAGTATTGGATAACCACCTGTATACGGGTATGGAAGTGGCAAGGGAGAAAACAAGGCTCGGAACAGGTGATAAATTCCTTATGCCCTATGTGTTCACAAGTTCGGTGGGACTTATTAACAATGAGCAGTCCGGAGCTATGAAGGGAAGATACCGGGGCGGTATCAGTCAGACGCCTCAGGTGTTCATAGACTGTCAGGTAATGGACGGGAAATGGGGGCTTATCATAAACTGGGACGTCCGTGATGACATATTCCCTCAAGGACTGCCAGAAAGAATGTTTGAACTGTTTTCGGACAGGATAAGGGAACTCGCCCGATCCGCCGGTAAGTGGAACGAGAGCAGTCTTATCGAATTGGAAGAGACTGAAAAATACTCCGACGAAAACAACTACCAAAGGCTGCCAGAACATCTTATCCATGAAAATATACTGAAAAGCGCCGAGATGTACCCTAACAAAACAGCGGTGGCTGACAGCGAAAACGAATGGAGTTACAGCGAACTTGTAAAAAGAGCGTCTGCGGTCGCACTGGAACTTAGAAAAAGAGATGTCAAACGAGGTTCATATATAGCCGTAGTCATGCCCAAATCGGTATGGCAGACAGCAGCGGTAATTGGAATATTATCGGAGGGCTGCGGGTATGTCCCCATTGATGCGGAACAGGCTAAAAACAGGCGCAGGCTGGTACTGGATAATGCAGACATTAAGGCGGTTCTTACGGTAAGTGGCTATGATGAAGGCTTTGAAGGGTATGATGTTATAAAGGCAGATACTCTACCCATAGCGGGCAAAAGCGTGCTCAAAGCCGAAGGCAATCCTGAAGATGTGGCTTACATAATACATACATCCGGTTCAACAGGCGTCCCCAAGGGAGTGGTGATAACCCACAAGGCTGCTGTAAACACCATAGAGGACATAAACAACAGATTCGGAGTATGCTCAGATGATGCTATACTCGGACTGTCACAGCTTAATTTCGATCTCTCCGTGTATGATATATTCGGTGTACTGTCTGTGGGAGGTACTCTTGTTTATCCCTCAAAGGAAAAGTACACTAATCCCTCCCACTGGGCAGAACTTATAAGCAAGTATGATATTACCTTATGGAACAGCGTTCCTGCATTTGCACAGATACTTTGTTCGTATCTTGACACAGAAAAGAATTTGACTTATAACAACTTCAAGACAGTAATGCTTTCAGGCGACTGGATACCCCTTGAACTTCCCGACGCTCTGAAAAGGTATATGCCAAACGTGCGTATAGCTTGTATGGGCGGCGCAACAGAAGCATCTATATGGTCTAATATCCATGAATATAGTTCCCTCAGACCTGAATGGAAAAGCATTCCCTACGGCAGGGCGCTTTTGAATCAGGAAATGTATGTAATGGACGAAAACCTGAACATATGCCCTATGGGTGTAAAGGGAGAGATATGTATAGGTGGCGTCGGACTTGCAAAGGGTTATCTGAATGACAAGGAAAAAACCGATATATCCTTTGTTACAGCGCCAAACGGCAAGCGTATATACAAAACAGGAGATATGGGAAGATACGACGCAAATGACGAGATAGAGTTCCTTGGCAGAATGGACACACAGGTAAAGATAAGAGGGCACAGAATAGAACTGGGAGAAATAGAAAGCTGTTTCAATTCCTGCGACGGGGTGAGCAATTCCGTATCGGTACTGATAAAAAAGGACAGGGTAATGAAACTGGTTCTTTTTGTAACAGCTGAGGGCGGTACAAATGAGGAAGCGCTGAGAAAGTATGCTAAAGATAATATCCCCGAATACATGATCCCCGACAGGTTTGTGTTTCTCCGCGAAATGCCTTTGACACCAAACGGAAAGGTAAACAACCATAAACTTAAAGAACTTGCGGAAAAGCTCATCTCCGAAAGCAAAAGCGATATCAATGAAACGGACGCGCTGATGACACCTACGGAAATAAAAGCCGCGGAGATAGTAAAAAGGACTCTTGGTATCGACAGTGTAGATCCGAATGCGAACCTTTATGACTACGGTGCAAACTCATTGGTAATGGCACAGCTTGCAGGGGAACTTGCGCCAATGATCAAGGACGCATCAGCCTTCGACAGTATACTGATGAATCTGTTTGAAAAGCCTACGGTACATTCGGCGGCTGAGGCGATAGATGAGATAAACAGCGGCAATTATTAGGCTATACCTTATATTAATTATCGGAGGTTAATCTATTGAAAAAAATAAAACTATTCTGTTATCCTTGGTCGGGAGGAAACGGCGCTTTATTCTTTAAGTATTCAAAACTCCTTGGGGAAAATTTTGATATAATACCGTCGGACATGGATATTGACGAAAGCAAGTCATTCAAGGAAAATATAACTGCCGCCGCCGATAAGGTGACTAAGAAGTTGGAGAAGGATGAAATGTTTATCCTTTTCGGTCACAGTATGGGAGCCGTAGTCGCCTTTGAAATTGCTAAGCTATTAGTCCGAAAGATAGACTGTGACCGGATGGGACTGATAATATCGGGTATGCTCCCTCCCACAAGGGAACTGTTGGGACAGCTTGACAGCGATCTTACCCGTGAAAACGCCAAAAGCTATTCCTCGGAGCTGGGCATGAATAATCTTGATATGCTACCCGATGCTTTTCTCGATGGGGTAATTTCAAAGATGAATAAGGACAACAGATTCCTTAAAGGCTACGAAAGCTGCGAAAACGGTAAAATACCCTCTCCAACAGCGGTGATATATTCGGAGCAGGAACTTGAAATGGGAAAGCCCGAAGCATGGGCGGAACTGCTCAGCGGCGATGTGGAATATATAACTGTTAACGGCAAGCATTTTTACTTGACGGAGGATATAGCGCCCGTTAGTTTCGCCATAAAAAGCATCAGCGAAAAACTACAAAAAGGCAGGTGATAAAACATATGGCAGAAAATTGGTTCAAGTATGAGGACGGCGCAGCAGACTCCCGAGGAAATGTATTCTTGTTCCCGCATGCGGGAAGCTCCGCTTCTTTCTTTGCACCTTGGAAACGTAATGTCCCACATGAATGCGGTTTTTATCCCGTACAATATCCGGGACGGGAAAACCGCCGCAGGGATGCGGTTTCCGTAACAATAAGGGAACTGGCAGAGAGATTCGTAAAGGACGAAGGAGAGCTTTTAGTTCAAAAGCCCTTTGTGCTTTTCGGTCATTGTATGGGAGCATTGATATGCTGGGAGATAGCGCTGGAACTTCAAAGAAACAGCATGAAAATGCCCTGTGCCGTAGTTGTATCTTCCTCCGCTTCACCTGCCGAAAGAGCAATAAAGAATGCAGATGATATGAGCCGTGACGATATAGTGGACTATCTATGTGAAATGGGCTTTATCGACAGGTCTATAACCAGGGAAAAGGAATTTTTTGAATACTATATGTACCTTATGAAAATAGACATGACGTTGCTAAGAAATTATGACTATGAGGGACAGAGGGAACAGAAAGTAAATTGTCCTATATATTCCTTTAACGGCAGAGACGATGACAAAAAGCTGTTGGAGCAGTCTTTGGAATGGGAGAAATTCACAAAAAACGGCTTTGAACAAAAACTGTTTGAGGGCGGACATTTTTATTTAAGCGATGATCCTCAAGGCGTCGTGGCGAGTCTTGAGGAGATGATCTTCAGAGGGTAACAAACTATAAATGAGCATTATCAGCCAAATGCCAAAAATGCAGCATCAACGTTATGGAGTATTGGATAACAAGTAGTAAACAGGAGGAAAGATCGGTCTATGTTTATTAAAGTAAATGATCTAAAAAAAAGTTATGGAAACGGCAGGATGAGCGCCGAAATTTTAAAGGGCGTCAGTTTTGAAGTGAAGGTAGGCGAGATACTGACTGTTCTCGGACCTTCGGGTTCGGGTAAGTCTACCCTGCTGAATCTGATAGGGGGACTTGATACCGCCGATTCGGGAAGTATACAAATAGACGGGACGGATATTGTGGGACTTTCCGAAAAGAAGTTGTCCGCATTCAGAAGAAACACTTTCGGATTTATATATCAGTTTTACAATCTGGTGTCGGATCTGAATGTTTATGAAAACGTTGAGGTATGCCACTGGCTTGGAGACAAATCTTTAGAAATAGAGGATATGCTGAGCAGAGTGGGAATGATGGAGCATAAAAACAAATTCCCCGACGAACTTTCAGGGGGAATGCAGCAAAGGGTCAGCATTGCAAGAGCCTTGTCTAAAAATCCAAAGATACTTTTTTGCGACGAACCCACAGGCGCTCTTGATTACAGATCGGCACACGATGTTTTGGAAGTTATAGAGGATATACACAAAAAATCAAATACGACCATAATCATAGTGACGCATAACACCGCCATTGCAGATATGTCAGACCATGTTATCGAGATTAAGGACGGTATGGTAGCTTTGGATAAATACAATGACAATATCCTTTCAGCAGCGGAGGTGGAATGGTAAAATGCCTATTAACAAAAGACTGAAACGAGAACTAAAAAAAAATTTTGCAAAATACTTTTTTATAGGTCTTGTTTTATTTATGGGGATAACTATAATATCCGCCTTCTTTGCAGCTACCGACGGTTTAATGGGTACTATAGAGAGCGAACAGTATAATTGTAATGTGGAGGACGCAAACGTAACGCTCATCGAACAGCTTAGCGACGAAAACATTTCAAAGCTGCATAAAATGGGAATAAAGGATATAGAAGACACAAGCTATTGCGACATTAACGCATTAGGTGAGAGCGACTATATACTGCGCGTTTTCAAGATGAGAGAAACAGTTGACAAGCTGTCACTTATCGATGGTAAAATGCCAGAAAATGACGAGCAGATTGTACTTGAAAGTAAAACAGCGTCCACTAAAAAGCTGTCGACAGGAGATAAACTCAATGTGGACGGCAGGAATTACACATTGTCGGGAACAGTGGCAGCGGTAGACTACAATAATGTACTTCAAACGGTCTCATCGGGCGTATCAAACCTAAAAGCATTCGGACTTGGTTTTGTTTCAAAGCAGGCATTTGAAGGACTTGACAGCGCCAAAATGACGATACAATACAGCTTTACCGCAGAAGATGAGCAGAGCATAGATGATGCTTATGACTACCTTATAGATGAAGAGATTGCTGTAAGCATACTCAAACAGAGCGATAATCCAAGGATCAAGTCCATAAGCGATAAGACAAAGACGCTCAAGGCGGAAATAACGCTAATAAGTATTGTTTTTGTTTTGCTGGTGGCATTCATTTTTTACGCAATGTCCTCTGCTTCTGTGGAAAAAGACGGCGCTCTTATAGGAACATTTTTCTCAATGGGTTATACCCGCTGGGAAATAGTCAGGCACTATATACGGCTTCCCCTGATAATAACCCTGATAGATTCTGTTCTGGGCATGATCACAGGTTCGTTGCTGTTTGCGGAAATAATAGGAAAGACCACCTACAGCACATATTCCCTCCCCTCCTTCAGCGGTAAGGTGAATCTGTATCTTGTTATCATATGCTGTATCATTCCGTTTATAATACAGCTTGTCATTAACTGTCTGCTGCTTGCAAGAAAGCTGAAGATAACTCCTGCTCTGCTTATGAGAGGAAAAGGCAAGTCGGGCAAAGGCTTCAGAAAGATAGACCTTTCAAAATTCAGCTTTCCCGTTAAGATGTATATAAGGATCATGCTTCGTGGCATAAAAAATCAGCTTATACTGTTTTTCGGAATAGTTATCGCAACGTTTTTCCTTGTTATGGGATTCGGCATGAAGGACACACTTGCGGAATATGTTGACGACGTAGAAAATGAGGCGCTGTATGAATACTGCTACATATTAGGCGCGCATGTTCAGACAGATGATACAGAGGACTGCGACAAAGCTACAGTGGAGGGTTTCCGTGTGGAATATGCAGGTATAAACATGAAACTGACAGTCTACGGCTTTAAGAACACAAAGCGTGTTGATGGCATAACATCCAATAAAAATGAGATCGTCATATCTGACAGCGTCGCTTCAAAGCTGTCCCTTGACGAGGGGGATACCATGACCGTATATTCCGAAAAGCTGAAAAAAGACGTGGAGTTTAAAGTAACAAGGGTTATACACGATCCTGTTGGACTTAGTGCGTACATGGACAGAACTGCATTAAATGAAATACTGGAATATGATGATGCAAATGAATACTACAATGCCATTTTGTCTGACAAGGAATTGGAACTGCCCGAAGGAAGCGTCGCGGAAACCATTACACATGAAAATCAGGAGAAGGCGGCAAAGGAAATGAACTCCATGATGCAGCCTATGATAATAATGCTCATTGTTGTATCTTTGATTATATTTATCGCGGTAATGTATATGCTTTTGAAAATGATAATCGAAAAAAGTACACATTCCATATCACTTATGAAAATATTCGGTTATACCGATAAAGAAAATAACCGTTTCTACTTAAACAGCTTTTTCATTACGATTATTATCTCATTGATACTTTCTGTGATAATAGACAAACTGCTGTTTACTTCGGTATGGCCTGCACTCAATGCAAATCTTGTGGGGTTTGTACCTGTAAAAATACATTTTTATACATATGCTGTGATACTTGTATTCGGTTTGATATGCTATCTTATCGTCGCCATGTTTTTAAAGGCAAGACTTAAAAAGATACCAATGAATACGGTATTGAAGCAAAGGGATTAAATAGTGGAGGTATAAATGGAAGATAAAAAAGTTATAGTAACTAAAATATGGTCAGATATATTCGGAGAGGAAAATTCCGATTACGATGATAACTTCTTTGAACTGGGCGGAGATTCCATAATGGCGCTGAAAATGTCGGAACAGTTAAAACAAAAGGGTTATACCATAAGCCTTATGGAGGTTTTTGACGATCCCACGCTGGGAGGAGTTTTAGATTCAGTCAGGCCTTTGAGCAATGCCGCAGGAACATCGTCTCTCACAGAGAAACAGAAACGCTCATATCCTGCAACGATACAGCAAAAATGGTTTTTCCGTAGGATCACACGGGAACGAGATCTATGGTGTGAATATGCGGTTATATCTCCAAAGAATGCAGAGGGCATGTCTCCCGAAAAGGTACTGGAGTTTTTGTTTGAAAAAAAGCTTCTTCGCAATTTCAACATAATAAGAGGTGATAACGGACTGTTCTTTGAAATGTCAGAAGATACGCCCATACTTGTGAAGACAGAAGCGCCTTTATCCCACCAAGCAGGCGAAAATGCGGCGAGGGAAAACATATCCCTTGAAAACGGAAAAACTTGCTGTATGGTATATGATAATATCGGAAATATGATGATTATAATACATCATTTGTTCTCTGACGCTGTAACCTTGAAAAATATCCTTTCCGCAATAGACAAGCAGGATGCTGACGGCGATTTTGACAACGCTTTGTATTGCGAATACGCATGGGAGCAGTACGGTAAGTCGGAAAATATTAAAGACGACCTATCTTATATGGAGGAGAGCGTCAAGTCCTACAATTCTGACGAAACAGTTATGACTTCCGGGGAAGACTGCTATGACACCCTTGTAGACATTTCAAAGGAATGGGGAGTATCCGTTGAAAGCATACTCATTGTACAGCTTTATAATGCAGCGTCGTTTCTTCCAGAAACAGTCATTGAATTGGAAAGGATAGGCAGAGATACAATGGGAAAATGGGACGACACCTGCGGTTGGATCAGTTTCTCGGCTGCACTTGACCTATCGTGTACTGGGACTGGGAAACAGTGTGAAATGGCTGCGAGGATCGGAAAAGCAGTTGGCAGTCTTACCTTTGAAAAGGACGGACTTGACGGCAGCGAACCTGAAAAAGCGCTTACATGGAACTACATAGGAAACATTGATATTAGTTCGGACTTTGACAGCTTTACCGTAATGGATTTCGGACAGTTCAGTGGAAAAAATACGGGCAGATCCACCCCCATATACTTTACAGTGTATTTTAAAAAGGGCAGGCTGTACTGTAATGTAAACTATGACAGTCTTATTTATACAAGAGAACAGATGAACAGCTTTCAGAAAGCATTTTTAACAAATGTGCAGCAACTGTCTGACAACTACAATACAAAGCATACGGATGAGCTAAGTTCTATACTTGAAGTGATGGGAGGCGTCTGAAATGAAGATAATAAAGGTCAATGGGCTTACTCCCATTCAGTCGGGAATGCTTTTCCAGTATATGCTCTCCAATGACAAGTCGTCATATATGGGTACGGAGATATTTGAACTGGAAGGCAATATCAACTCCGATATATTTAAGAGCGTACTGGAGAAAATTTCAGACGAATACGAAGTATTCCGCACCAATGTGATATATGATAAAATAGATGTGCCTAAAAGCGTTGTTATAGACAAGCGTACAATACCCTTTGAATTTCACAAAGCGGTAACTGATGAGGAAATAAAACTGCTCACTTATAAAATAAATGCAGAGCAATTTGAAAAAGGATTTGACATTCAAAGGGATTCTCTCATAAGGCTTGACCTTATTGTTGGTGAAAACAGCAGCGTGATAATATTTTCCTTTCATCATATTCTCATGGACGGATACTGCGCAGCAATGATAGCCGATATAATAATGAAAAATTACGGCAAGCTGCTGGGCAGACAGATCGAAAACGACGGGGAGTATGTTCCGTTCTCCGCTTATCAGGACTGGATAATAATACAGGATATGTCTCAAAGCCGTGAATACTGGCATGAGTATCTAAAGGATATTTCACCTGTTCAGCCCTTGGAACTTATACAATTCGGAAGCGACAGGAAAAAGGATGTGGGACACAGTTCCCTTACAGTTGAATTTACCCCTTCTGAAACCAAGGAACTGCTATCGGCTGCCGCCGCCGGAAATGCGACGCTAAATATATATATGCAGTGGCTTTGGGGCATTACACTGTGCAGAAATTTTTCCTGTGATAAAGCTGTATTTGGAACGGTGGTATCATACCGTCCTGCGGAATTTAGCAATGCTGAGCGTGTTCTCGGTCCTATGATAAACACCGTACCCGTTGTTTTTGAATGCAGCAGCGACATCAAGATCACAGAACAGCTAAACGCTTTCCGTAGGAGTTTCCTTGACTCAATGGAACATTCGTGGATAGGTCTAGGAGAAATAAGCAAGGCCGTCGAGGACTGTAAAAATCTTATAGATCACTTATTTGTGTATGACAATTTCCCCGAAATGGATTTTGGCAGCATAAAAGAAAACACAGGCTTTCAAGTGAAAAATTTCAAACTGGAGGAACGTACCGAATACGCTCTCACATTGGAAGTGTCAAAAACCGACAGAATAAGGATAAGATTCAATTTCAACAGCGGCAGATATTCCGCCGAAAGTATTGAAAGGTTAGCAGAACTTTACAAAAATATCTGCGTGAGCGCCGTAAACGCACAGTATCCAAAGGATATAGAAAATATATCGGAGGAATTTGCACACAAACTGAAGAGAGAAATACAAGCTGTTGCCGACAGTACGGAAAAGGGCAGTATCACTTATGAATTCAGCAAAGCAGTAAGGGAACAGAGAGACAATACCGCTTTAGAATTAAACGGCGATGTGATTTCCTACAATGAACTTGACAGGATAACAGACGCCCTTGCTTGGAAACTGCATAGTCTCGGACTTGGCGAGAATGCAAGGATAGCGGTAGATATTACTCCCTCCTTTGAGGTGATTGCAGCTATGATAGCGGCTGTTAAAATAGGGGGCTGCTATGTTCCCTTTGATCTGACGCTGCCGCAAAAGCGTTTAAATGATATTATAAAAGACGCTGATATAGATATTCTTTTGACTGTTGGGACCAAGGAAATACCCTCATTCAATATCAAAACTATCGCAGTTGAAGTAAATGAACTTAAAAATACAACAGTTCCAAGCGACAAAGCGTTCATATGTAACAGAAATGAAAAGAGCATTTCAAATATTATGTTTACATCCGGTACTACCGCAAAGCCCAAAGGTGTGGTACTCAATGACGGAGGTGTGACGGGACTTGTAAAACACGGAAACGTGATAGATCACAGCAGGATAAGCTGTCAGTTCCAAAATTCCTCCATCGCCTTTGACGCCGCTACCTTTGAGATATGGGGCGGTCTGCTGCACGGAAAACGGGTAGTTATTATAGATAAGGACACTCTGCTGTCAGACGAGAAATTTGCCGATAAGATACATGAAAACAAGGGCTGCTGTCTGTTTCTTACTACTACTCTTTTCAACAATTTTACCGAGCGGAATGCCTCTATGTTTGACGACGCTTCTTACGTTGTAACAGGCGGTGAAAAGTTCTCGGAATACCACGGTAAGCTGTTTATCGAAGCATGCCCGCAAACTAAACTTGTGAATGGTTACGGTCCTACAGAGAGCACTACCTTTACCACAAGTTTTGAGATAACACCAGAAAGCCTTGAAGACACTGTTCCCATAGGCTTGCCCATTGACACAAGAGGCGTATTGATATGCGACGAAAATCTATCTCCCCTGCCTCCGGGATCAAAGGGCGAGATCATCATTTACGGTCAGGGGCTTGCTTTAGGCTACTGCGGCGACAGCAAAACAACAGCGGAAAAATTTGTAACGCTCCCTTGGGGCATATCTGCTTACAAAAGCGGCGATTACGGTCATATAGATGATACGGGGAATGTTTATTTCAGTGCAAGATGTGATGAGCAGCTAAAGATAAGGGGATTCAGGATCAGCGCCGAGGAGATAGAAGCGGCGCTGCGTGAATGCACAGATGTACTAAATGCTGCTGTTTTACCCTTTAAAAATAAGCACGGAAGTATGTATCTTACTGCATTTGTGGTACTTAAAGGCAACAGCGGCAGCTTTGCACAGGTACAGCAGAGGATCACAGCAGAGCTTGGAAATTTACTCCCATACTACATGATACCTGCGGAGTTTGTCAAATTTGATGAACTGCCTGTAAATTCAAACGGAAAGCTGGACAAAAGCCTGCTGAAAGCCCCGGAAGAACACACCGAGGAAATAGTTCTTCCCGTTACCGATACCGAGAAAGAGATCTACGGACTGTTCAAGGAGGTAATGGGTGACAGTGGATTCGGAATGGAACACTCCTTTATCAATATCGGCGGAGATTCCATAAAGGCAATGAAATTTACCGCAATGGCAAAGAAAAAGGGCTATAACATAACTGTTGCAGACCTTTACAGAGAACAAACTCCCGCACGTCTGGCGGCATACATAGATTCTATGGGAGAAGTAAAGGCACAGGAGATAAAGGAGATCACTCCCGACACAGAACACAGATATGACAAATTCCCCTTGAACAATGTTCAGATAGCTTATCTTTCGGGCAGGAGCAGCGATCTTGTCCTTGGCGGTTACGGAACGATGTTCTTTTCCGATGTTGAAGGAGATTATAACAGAGAAAAATTTGAAAAAGTGCTTAATATACTCATTAAACGGCACGATATGCTAAGAGCCGTTATATACGATTCGGGACATCAGCAGATACTTCCTCCTGAGCAGACGTTTTACGAACTCTGCGAAGAGGATATAAGGGGTATGAGCGATAAAGAGCAAAGAGAATATTTGAGCCACCGCAGCGACGAAATGAAAAATATTGTTTTTGAAATCGGTAAATGGCCTATGTACAAGGTTCATATGATAAGGACGGCAGAGGATCATGTTCATGTGCTTTATGCCTTTGATGCACTTATCATGGACGCATTCAGCGTTATAATGCTGGCAGGAGAATTGAAAGATACATACGGCGGAAAAGTTTCAAACGAAAAACTGGAACTCTCCTTCAGGGATTATGTTCTGGAAACAGAGAAAATGCATAAGGAATATGAAACTGATAAGAAATTCTGGACAGCTAAAGCAGATGATTTCCCGTCTGCACCGTCACTTAAATTTAAAACATTTCCCGAAAATATAAAAAACTCACGATTCAGCAGAAAGCACATGACATTTGAAGAGGAAGTATGGAACAATACAAAAAAGCTTTCGGCAAAGCTGAATATAACTCCTGCGGTGCTGCTGTGCGGTCTTTATGCCTATACACTGTCCCTTTACAGCGGTCAGTCACAGCTTGCGGTAAACCTTACTGTTTTCAGCCGTGAACAGATACACAAACAGGTGGACAAGATACTGGGCGACTTTACAAAGATAGTTTTGCTCGACTACGATTTTACAAACTCGGACAGCTTCAAAAATATATTATCAGACAGTCACAACCGTCTGAATGAATATCTTACACATCTTCGCTATGACGGTATTGACTTTATGCGTGAACTTGTAAAGAAAAACAAGCCTGTAAACGGTCGCCCCATCATGCCTGTAGTATTCACAAGCGCACTGTTTGACAATGACATGGTGTATGACTATGATAAAGCCGCTTCACGGACACCGCAGGTATATCTTGATTGTCAAGCAATGCTCCAGTGCGGAAAATTGAATGTGGTATGGGACTATCCGACAGAACTTTACGATAGCAGCTATATAGACGAGATGTTTGAATGCTTTACCGAGTTTATTCTCGGCGGTGAGAAGATGCTTGAAAAGCCTTTCCCAAAAAGCGAAAAAACTGAAATCTTCTACAAAAACTACAACGATACTTCATGGCTGGCGCCCAACATCACTTTGCAGCAGCTTGTTAAGGAAAGTCTTGACAATGACGGCTTTGCAGACAATATATGGCTGTATGATGAAGATAAAAGCTATACTTATGCGGAAACAAGAAAAAATGCGTACAGGTACGCTGCGCATTTACAGTCGGAGGGGATAGAATGCGGTGATTTTGTATGCATTGAAGGAGAGAGAAACGCACAAACTCTCTTTAAAATACTGGCGGTAATACTTTGTGGCGGCGCATATATCCCTGTACAGCCTTCATGGCCGGATGACAGAAAAAAAGCTATAAGAGAGCAGAGCAAATATAAATATCTGTTTAATGAAAAGACACAAATAACAGAAGGCAGCTTTAAATACCGTGAAACTGCTTACGATGCCCCCGCTTATGTTATCTATACTTCGGGAAGTACAGGCGCGCCAAAGGGTGTGCTTATAAATCAAAGCGCCGTTACCAATACGATCCTTGACATAAACGAGCGTTACTTCGTAAAGGAAACAGATGTGTTTGCGGCGGTGTCATCATTTTCCTTTGACCTTTCGGTCTATGATATATTCGGATCTCTTAATGCAGGTGCGGCAATGTCGCTTGTGCGTAATATGAAAAATATCAGCGAAGTTATAAACAGCTTGGAACGTGACAGGGCGACTATTTGGAACACCGTTCCTGCACTTATGAGTATTCTCACTTCCGAACTTGAACGTAGGTCCAACATGGGCAAAAAGCATACGATTCCTATGCGTCTCGTACTGCTAAGCGGCGACTGGATACCCGTACAGCTTCCACGGGAGATAACAGGCATTTTCGGTGATATAAACGTCGTAAGCTTAGGAGGTGCAACAGAGGCTTCCGTCTGGTCGATAGCCTATGACATTGATACAAAAAAGGAATATGTCACACATATCCCCTATGGCTATCCTTTGAGAAATCAAAATATGTATGTGCTTAGCGGTTCCTGTGAGCCTCTGCCCAAAAATGTTGAGGGGGATATATATATAGGCGGCGTTGGAATTGCTGACGGCTACCAGAACGATCAAAAGCAGACTGATGCAGCCTTTATTCAGCATAAAACATTAGGCAGGATATACCGTACCGGTGACAGGGGATATATCTCCCAAGAGGGCTGTATGGAATTTTGCGGCAGACAGGATATGCAGGTAAAGATAAACGGATTGAGAATAGAACTGGGCGATCTTGACAGCGCCGTTAAGAAAATGCGGTACATTAAAGACTCCGTTTCGGCTGTTCAGACAAACGGCGAGGGCGGTGATATTATCTGCACATATATCCGCTGTAACAGCAAGAACACCGATGCAGTACTCGATGCAGATGATACCGTATTAAATATCACTTCACAGGAAAACGAGATACTGTCGGGATTTGATATTGACAGCTACCACAGCTTTATGAACACACTTGAAAAACATTGTGTAAGCTGTATGGCAGAAGCGCTTACAGCAATTGGCATTGAAAAACTGTCGGGAGAGCATATCTCCCCGAATGAGATAGTTAAAAAGCTGAAAATAGCCGACAACAGGGTGAAGAATTTCAGACAGTGGTACAACACATTGAAAAAATACGGTGTTATTGGCTATGAAAACGGTATTTTTACCTTTGACGTCTCAAAAATACACTTTCCCGATGAATATATGAAACAACTAAAGGACATGGGTATTCCTGACGCTGCGGAACATATAATGCATTATGTTGTTTCCGTAAGAAAGCTGCTGCCTGATATAATGCTGGGAAATGCAGACCCTATGTCCGAGGTATTCTTTAAGGACGGCGATCTTAAAAACGGTGTAGGTGTGTACCGCAACAGCGTGACAGGACAGATATACGGCAGACTTGCGGCGGAACTCACAATGTCGTTAGCGACGGCTAACAAGGACGGACCTTTCAGGATATTGGAAGTCGGTGCAGGTGTGGGAGGTACCTCCGATTATGTAATTGACCGTATAAAGAGTATGAACAACGTAACTTATTTGTACACCGATCTTTCTGATGTATTCCTTGATGAAGCAAGAAAACGTTACGATGGTCTTGACTTTGTGGATTACAGCATATTTGACATAAACCTTCACCCCAAGGCACAGGGGATACCACTTCACAGCTTTGACCTTATAATAGGCGCAAATGTGCTGCATGACGCGCACAACATTGATGATACCATTGATGAATTGCATCTGCTCCTTGCAAATGACGGAAAGCTGCTTATCATAGAAACTACAGTCAATACAGCGATACAGATGATAACTGCCGGATTTGCCGAAGGGCTTACAGCTTATTCGGACGACAGAGTGGAAACGGATCTTCCTGCATATTCAGAGGAGCAGTGGAGAAACAGTATAGTCAAAAATAACTATTCGTCTCCGCTGATGTATCCTTATGATGACAAGGCAAGGGAAAAGCTGCAAACAGTACTTATACTTACTCAGTCAAAGGAGACAGTTGCCGTAGTTGACGAGGAGGATATCATGTCACAGCTCAAACTAAAGCTGCCCGATTATATGCTGCCAAAATTCGTTATCGAAATGCAGAAATTTCCTCTGACAGCAAACGGCAAACTGAACGTTAAGCGTCTGCCGAAAATGAACGTTGCTGCACAAAAAAGAGGAGAGATAGTTCCTCCGAAAACGCAACTGCAAAGGGAATTGGCAGAACTCTGGAAGGAAAACCTCGGTGTACGGGAAATAGGCATAACGGATAATTATTTTGCACTGGGCGGCGACTCTCTTAAAGCCATAAGGCTTATGAGCAGAATAGAGGAACACGGGTATCACATAGATATGAACGCCGTATTCAGATGTACCACAATCGAGGATATGGCAGCGGAAATAGGATCGGACAGGTAGGAGAGAAAAATGGCAGAAAAAGCAGAAAAAAGGGAAAATGTAGTTATCAAAACAGGACTAAAACATAAATGGAGCCTGCTGTTAACTGTGCTTCTTGATGTTGCGGGAACAGCGGGAACTATAGCCATCTACTATTTCATATATAAGGTAATTGAGGAAATAGCAGACAAACATGCAGTTATCGACGATATTGATAAATCGGTACTCGCCTCCATGTGTATAGGTATGCTGATATGTGCGGCGGCAGCGGTGCTTTGTACCGTTATAGGATCTGTACTTGCACATTCAGCGTCCTATTCGGTGGGATACGAACTCAGAAAGGGCATAATGGAAAAGCTGTCAAAGGTGGAACTGGGCTTCTTTTCCAAAAACCGCAGCGGCGACATAAAAAAGGCGGTTGCAGAGGACTGTTCCTCCATCGAAAAATTTTTTGCAGAGCATATAGGTGATTTGGTAACAGGCATACTTACGCCTATTTGTCTGATAATCCTCATGTTCAATATTGATGTTAAAATGACGTTTGCAGCGTTATTATCCATACCCTTTGCGCTAATCGGCATGATATTTATCATGTTCAACAAAAAGTACATGAAAGCAAATAAGGCATACAGCGAATCAATGGGCAGCATCACTTCTGACGCAGTTGAATATTTCAAGGCGCTCCCCGTTGTCAGGATTTTCAACAGTCGTGGAAAAAGTGAAGACGCTTTGAGAAAGGACATTGATAATATTCACAAATACACCTATGAACAGGGCAAGCACTCCATGTTCGGGTACACCTTCTTTACCACCTTTATCACAGCCTCACTTCTCGGCATACTTCTTATGAGCGTTTACGAGTACTGTTCGGGGGGAGATCTCTGGGCGATCATTTCAAAAGTATTGTTCTTCTATATCGTGGGTGCAAATCTTGCAGGTCCTATGATGAACCTTACCATATTCACCCTTGCCTTAAGAAAATTCGGTGTTGCCAACGATAACGTAAACGATATTCTTACAGCGGAGGAAATGATACAGCATCAGGATAACGCCAAGCGTCGGGGATATGACATCACATTTGAAAAGGTGAGATTCGGCTACGGCAATAAGGATAAACTGATACTCAACGACTGCTCCATGACTATCCCCGAAGGGAAAATCACAGCTCTAATAGGTCCGTCGGGCGCAGGCAAGACCACCTCCGCAAGGCTTATCGCAGGCTTCTGGAACGACTATGAGGGGGATATAAAAATAGGCGGCAAAAGCATCCGCTCCATGTCACAGGAGGAACTGTACGGCAGTATGGCTTTTGTATTTCAGGAAAACCTCATACTGTCGGATACAGTTGAGGCTAACATCAGAATGAACAACACAACTGCCACCATGGACGACATTATAGACGCCGCTAAAAAGGCGCAGATACATGACTTTATAATGACACTTCCCAGGCATTATCAGACGGTCATAGGCGACGGCGGTCACAACCTTTCCGGAGGAGAAAAACAGAGGATAGCAATAAGCAGAGTATTCCTTAAAAATGCTCCCATACTTGTCCTTGATGAAGCTACCTCTTATGCAGATGCAGAGAACGAGCAGCTTATAAACAAAGCGCTGACGGAACTTAGCAGGGGCAAGACGGTTGTTATGATAGCGCATAAGATGTCCTCCATAAAAAATGCGGATCAGATAATAGTACTTTCCGATGGCAAAAACACCGCGTCGGGTACAGACGAACTGCTTATGGAAATCTCTGGAATTTACCGCCGATTGTGGGAGGAGTATATAAAGGGAAGCAACTGGACGATCGAAGGGAGCGTGAACAGGTGATGAAAGAAAAGCTAATGACATTATTATCGGAAATAGATAAAAAGAGCCTGAAAAAAATACTCATATGGGGCTTTTTATCCGCCGTTGCAAAGGCATTGCCCTATATGTTTATCATCATGTCAGCGGCGGAATTGATAAAGCCGCTGGCAGGCGGGACAATAAACCAAAAAATGTTGATTATCTACTGTATAATGATGATAGCGTCTTATATTATCATGTATATTTTCAGTATGAAGTCATGGATAACCATTTCCTACGACGCAGCCTCTATAGTGAAAAACGGCAGAAATAGCACGTTGAGTTCCTTTAACAGTTTTCCGGTGGGAAAAATACTGGAAAAGGACACAAATGAGATAACAGGCTATGTGGTGGACGATCACGAGAACTTTCTGCTGGTAATCTCGGATATTCTCGATCCGATACTCCATTCCATTGTAATGCCTGTGCTGGGATTTATTGCAATGCTGTTTATTTCATGGCAGCTTGACCTTATAGCCTTGGCAGTGGCCGTACTTTCCTTTGCGATCTACTTTGCCATGCAGAAAAAAAGCGCTAAAGCAGGTGAAGAACTCAACGAGATAAACGATAAAGTAAATGCAGGCGTGTTGGAATATGTGAAAAATATCCATCTGCTGAAGGGCTTTAACATGACGGGCGACAGCTTTGTAAGATTTTCCGAAAACTTAAAACAGCTTAAAAATAGATCAATCGAAAAGCAAACAGCAGTGGGAACGCTTATAGGCTCATGCTCAATGATACTCACTCTTGGTATCCCCATCACAGCGGTCGCGGGACTGCTTCTATGGTATGCAGGTTCTATCAGTATTACCGCTTATATAGTATTTCTAATAGCGCTGCCCAAGATATATACTCCTTTGACTACCGAATTTGCCCTTATGGATCAGTTAAGGTACTTGTTTGATTCCATAGATCATCTCTACGATCTCAGCCGTTCGGAAAAACTCTCGGAGGGCAGCAAGACATTACCTGTAAAAAAATACGACGTGGAGTTTAAAAACGTTACATTTGCCTACGACGACAAAAACTACGTGCTGCAAAACATGAGCTTCAAGGCAGAAATGAATAAAATGACAGCGCTTGTAGGACATTCAGGATGCGGAAAATCTACTGTTTTACAGCTTATTTCACGTTTTTATGACAATCAGTCGGGAAGTATCAGTATCGGCGGAGTGGATTCAAAAAAGCTCCCTTACAGTCAGCTCCTTGACATGATAAGTATTGTTTTTCAGGAAAGCTATCTTTTTAATGATACCATTAAAAATAACATGAAGCTTGCAAAATCAAATGCCACCGACGAAGAAATAATAGCAGCGGCTAAAAAGGCAGGCTGTCATGAGTGGATAACAAGTCTTGAAAAGAAATATGATACAGTTATAAGTGAAAGTGGAAGTAGTGTATCAGGTGGTGAAAGACAGCGTATTGCAGTTGCAAGAGCTATTTTGAAGGACGCGCCTATTATACTACTTGATGAAGCTACAGCAAGTCTTGATATAGAAAATGAGAGTCTTGTTCAGCAGTCGATAAACGAACTTGTCAAAGGAAAGACCATAATCATAGTTGCTCATCATCTTAACACTATAAAAAATGCGGACAAGATAGTTGTTATAGATGATAAAAAAGTTGTTGAGGAAGGAACTCATACTCAGCTTATGGAGAAAAAAGGTCTCTACAATGAATTATGGAAAAAACAGTTTAATGCTGTTGAACATTCCTGAACAACCGTTTAATGCAATACCGCGCACAATAGTTATGCGGTATTGCATTAAATTTTATGGGAGATAAATGTATGTTCGATACAATCAATGTTTACTTACTCGAAACTACCGAAAATTTAAAATGGAACCACATATGCGGTATGCAGAAATATGTTTCAATTCAAAGACAGAAACGTATAAACAAGTACAGGTTTGAACGCGACAGGATTTCTTCTCTCGTAACCGCTTTGATGACGCGCATGATAATAAGTAAAAATACAGGCTTGGCTGAATATAGTCTGAACTTTCAAACCAATAAGTTTGGTAAGCCATACCTTACCAATTTAACGGGTTATGAATTCTCAATATCACACACATATAGAAAATCTGTTTTTACTGATTATAACAGTTCTATAGGAATTGACATTGAAACATATTCTAACAGTATAAAAGAATATGAAAATATTTATAGAAATAACTTTACCGCAAATGAAATTATGCATATAAATTCATCTGTGAATCCTTTTAAGGAGTTTGTGAAAATCTGGACATCCAAGGAAGCGTATGTAAAAATGATTGGAACGGGACTTTCAACACCGCTTTTATCATTTGATGTTATGAACAAAACAAACAAATTTAAAATACTCACCACTGAATATAAATATACTGCCATATCAGTATGCTGTAATTGTAACTGTAAAAATATTACCATTATTCCTGTTACTTTAGAAGAACTGGTAACATTCTATAATCAGATGGGTGCACAAAATTTAAGATTTGTTCATCAATGAATAGTTTCATTGTTGATTATTTAAGATATTTGTGTTATACTTAATTAATCCTGATTTTTTTAAAGCGGCCAAAAGCTATTATCTCCGATTTGTAAATTATCAGCAGACGATATGGATAAGCTTTCAAGCTTATTAGAAACTTGGAATGTTAATAATATTTTAACTGTAATTTTTAGATTAAAAGAACAATTATCCGAACATTATGATCCTATCAATGATAAAAGCTAAGTAGAAAAAGTATTAAAAACAGATACGCAGATAAAAATTAAAGGTACGAATAAATAATGCGCTAACGTTACGCCGCATCAGGTGCAAGTCAGGAAACTCGGTGCAGGTTCAACTCCTGTTATCCTCACAACAGCGCTCAGAAAATTTCATTTTTTACGGACTTTTTTATTTTTACGGAGGTAATTATGAGACATAAGATTTTATTAACGGTATCAACGGCAATATGTATGACAACTATGTTTACAGCCTGCAATACTAATGAAATCCCCAAAAATCTATTAGAGGAATCCGTAAGTCTCTCAGATGATAATTCTGAAAAAAAAACAAAGAAGCTCACTGCAATTAACTCCGTTCCTGATGTTCCAATTGTAAGCTCTGCTAAGGTCAAGTCATATAAGCACCCCAATAAAGCTTTTTCGTTAAAAGACTTAAACACATCATTATTTTTAAAAAACGGCTGGGAAATTGCGGAGGGCGGAACTGCGACAGATAATCAGACTGATGAAATTACGTCGTTTCCGGCGGTTATTCAATATCTTGATACGAAAAATACAATCACTGTGACAGTCGCAGACGAGTGTGCAGAAAAAGATAGCTTCCTTGCAAAAACAGAGGATTCCTATATTTCCACCTATGGCAATTCTTATGACAGCATTGAAATCATTGAATTTGAGCGCATTTCTATTGATAAATTTGATTCAATAGAAATCGTCGCAGATGTTAAAATTAAGAGCGACAGCTTTAAAATGGTTCATATTATTACAAATGATGTTGACGGTAAAACTTATTCATGGACGCTTTTGGATAACGACGAAGCATTCCCTGACTTTAATCTTGCTGACGCACTAAGCTATCCTATAATAATAGAATTTCCAGAATTTAAAGATCTGGACAGCTATTATAAAGTTAATACTGATTATTGAGCGTAGGCTTATACATATAAATATAGAAAAAGGAGCTATTTTAAATGGCCAATCCATACCTTCCCTCCTGGGAATACATACCTGACGGAGAGCCAAGAGTATTCGGCGATCGCATATATATTTACGGCTCTCATGATACCGCCGGTTCCGATTCCTTCTGCGATTACAAATTAAAAATATGGTCGGCTCCCGTCAGTAATCCGAACCGCTGGACATGCCACGGCGACTGCTTCCATACACGCGCTGACCGCGATCACAGCTCAGACACTGAGAACTGGACAGACAACAAGCTTTTTGCTCCGGACGTCATTGAATATAAGGGCAAGTATTATCTTTTTGCATATATAATAGGCGCTAAGGGGTGTGTGGCTGTAAGCGAACGCCCTGAAGGTCCCTTTGAGCTAATAGCTCCATATGATTACATAAACCGGAATAACTGCTTCGGCGACGGATGGTTTATAGATCCGGGGGTTTTTGCCGACGACGACGGACAGATATATATTTACTGCGGATTTGAAAGTTCATTTGCCGCAAAAATCAATCCTCAGAAAATGAACGAAATAATAGACGGAAGCTATGTAAAGGATATTATACCTACCGAGCCGCCGTTTGAGTTTTTTGAAGCCTGCTCTGTGAGAAAAATTAAAAACACATACTATCTTATATATTCACCAAAAACAGGTAGCAAGCTGGTTTACGCTACTTCGGATAATCCTCTCGGTCCGTTTGAATTCAGGGGTACGATAATAGATAACGGTATTGACTATCCCGGCAGCAATAATCACGGCTCTTTGTGCTGTATAAACGAGCAATGGTATATATTTTATCACAGAGGAACAAATAATACTATTATGTCAAGACAAGCGTGTGCCGAAAGAATCGAAATATTGGCCGACGGCTCTATACCGCAGGTAGAAATGACGTCTCTCGGCTTTGAGGATTCTCTTTCTCCTTATAAAATCACTCCGGCAGACGCAGCGTGCGTTTTGAAGGGGGGCTGTTACTTAACTGAAAAAAATGTATTTTCCAGATATATAACCGATATTACAAAGGGTTGTGTGATGGGATTCAAATATTTTGATTTCGGTGACGATTATTCAAGCAAAACTATGGAAGTTTGCTTTAATGTAAAGGGGCAGGGATGCAGAGGACTTATAAGAATCGTTTCGGATAACTATGAAAACGGAGAAGAATTAGGCGTTTGTAAAATCGGTCTGGACGACGGCATTTACAAAGCATGTATAAAAGCGATTACAGGCAGACATGCGATATATTTTATTGCGGACGACAACTATACAGACTGGACTGCTGAAATGTTTAAGGGTAAAAGGCTTTTTGAGCTTAAAGAATTTGTATTTATGAAATGAGGTAAGAAATGAAATTATTAAAAGCGTTTACAGTAATAACCTCCGCCGTAATTCTTTTCACCGCTTTGTCAGGCTGCGGAAGCGACAAGGAGGATAAAAAAGAAAAGGTACGTGATTTGACTACCGCTGAGATCGTCACTGAAATGGGACTTGGTATAAACCTTGGCAATACCCTTGAATCATGCGGAGACTGGATAGACGACAGCAGCATAACAAATTACGAAACGGCATGGGGCTCCCCTGTTATAACCGAGGAAATGATCGCAGGCTATTCAAAAGCGGGCTTTAAATCAGTCAGAATACCAGTGGCGTGGTCTAATATGATATCGGACGATTATACCGTTAATCCGGATCTTATGAAACGCGTTACACAGATAACTGATTACGTTATAGACAACAATATGTACGCCGTTGTCAACATACACTGGGACGGCGGATGGTTTGAAAAGTTTTCTACGGAATATGACGAATGTCTAAAAAAATATACTGCAATCTGGTCACAGATTTCCGAAAATTTCAAGGATTACGGAGATAAGCTGATATTTGAATCGCTAAACGAAGAAGGATACTATGAGGATATATGGAACAGATACAGCGGCTCAGACGAAGGCAAGGCGGAAGCATACGGAATCCTCAACAGCATAAATCAGGAATTTGTTAATCTTGTCCGAAATTCCGGCGGTAACAATGAAAAACGTCATTTGCTGATAGCCGGTTATGCAACTGATATAACTCTTACCTGCGATCCCCTTTTCAAAATGCCGGACGATAAAGAGTCAAGCTGCGCCGTATCAGTTCATTATTACACACCGGCAAATTTCTGCATTCTTGAAGAGGATGCAGATTGGGGTAAAGCAAGGTCAGACTGGGGCTCAGAAATTGATTTAAAAGAGCTTGAAAAAAATATGGAGCTTATGAAAACAACCTTTGTAGATAATGGCATACCAGTAATCATTGGTGAATACGGGTGTGCAACTAAAAATAAGAATCCGGAATCCGTAAGACTATTTCTGACAACCGTCTGCAAAGAGGCTTATAAAAGAAATATGTGTCCTATGCTATGGGATATAACCGATGTATTTTATAATCGTACAACATGCGAAATGATAGATTCTCAGCTTGCACAATCGTTTTTAGATATAGCGGAAAGCCAACGTAATTAAAAAAAGGAACGCTTTTGAGCGTTCCTTTTTATTTATTATTATTTTCCGTAATAAGCGAGCATATAAAGACGCTTTAATTCGTCAATCCTCGGCAGACGAGGATTAGCTGTAGTACACTGGTCGTCAAAAGCCTTGTAAGCGAGATCGTCCAATGCGCCCTCATAGGTCTTAGGATCTATACAAGATCTCTTATCATTTTCGCCTGCTTCCTTGATAGTCAAAGGAATATTTACTTCCTTCATTAGATTTCTTACAGCGTCTGCAAGAGCCTTTACCCCTTCCTGAGCCGTTGCGTTCTGCGGAATCAATCCGAGCATCTTTGCGATTTCAGCATAACGCTCAGGTGCGATATAATGATCGTATTTCGGCCATGCTGCAAATTTTGTAGGAGTAGGTTCTCCGTTATATTCGATAACATGCGGCAGCAGATATGCGTTAGCAAGACCGTGAGGAATGTGGAACTCTCCTCCAAGCTTGTGCGCTAACGAATGATTTACGCCGAGGAATGCATTTGTAAACGCCATACCGGCTATACAGGACGCATTGTGCATTTTTTCTCTTGAAAGCTCGTCGGCATTCTTATATGAGCTTGGAAGATACTCAAACACCAGCTTGATGGCATGAAGCGCAAGAGCGTCGGTATAATCGTTAGCAAGAACTGAAACATAAGCTTCAATCGCATGAGTAAGAACGTCAAGACCGGTAAATGCAGTAGATGACTTAGGAACTGTATAAACGAATTCAGGATCTATAATTGCTACGTCAGGAGTCAGCTCATAATCGGCAAGAGGATATTTCATATTCTTGCTCTTGTCAGAAATAACCGCAAACGAAGTAACTTCAGAGCCGGTACCGGAAGTTGTAGGAATAGAAACCATTTTAGCCTTTTTACCCATCTTAGGGAACTTATAAACTCTTTTACGGATATCCATAAATTTCTGAGCCATACCGATAAAGTCGGCGTCAGGATTTTCATAGAAGAGCCACATAGCCTTAGCTGCGTCCATTGCTGAACCGCCGCCAAGAGCTACGATTACATCAGGCTGGAAAGAATTCATAACCGCTACGCCTTTACGGACTGTTGTAAGGTCAGGATCAGGCTCTACCTCGCTGAATATCTCAATAGAAGGCTTGTTAGCATTTTTATTTAGCTGATATAATACCCTTTCAACATAGCCGAACTGTACCATACCCGGATCGGCTACGATCATAACTCTGTTCATATCAGGCATCTTTGCAAGATACTGAACCGAACCCGGTTCAAAATAAATCTTTTCAGGAACCTTAAACCACTGCATATTCAATCTCCTCTTAGCCACTTTCTTTCTGTTGATAAGGTTTTTAGCCGTAACGTTTTCAGAAACGGAATTCTTACCATAGGAACCGCAGCCAAGAGTAAGCGAAGGCGCCATTGAGTTATATACGTCGCCGATAGCTCCGAAAGAAGCTGGAGAATTTACTACGACACGGCTTGCCTTCATTGTTTCGCCGTATTTTTCAATAAGCTCGTCGTTAGTCGAGTGAATTACTGCGGTATGACCGGCGCCGTGCTTGAGCATTTCCTCACACATTTCAAACGCATGCTCTGTGCTGTCTGATTTTACAACAGCCAGAACCGGCGAAAGCTTTTCAAGCGCAAGCGGATACTGATCAGCGTTGGTTCCGCCTATTTCTACGCAGAGCACCTTTGTTTCCTTAGGAATCGAAATGCCTGCCTTTTCAGCAATCTGCCACGGATACTGACCTACTACCCAAGGCTGAACGGCCATTTTTTCAACGTTTATTACTACGTCCTGAATCTTCTGAATGTCCTCAGGCTTAGCGAAATAGCAGCCCTGCTCCTTCATAAAGGCAACGGCCTCATCATAAACCTCAGTATCAATTATAGCAGCCTGCTCAGACGCGCAGATCATACCGTTATCAAATGATTTTGAAAGAATAAGATCGTTAAGGGCCTGTTTAAGCTTAGCGGTTTTTTCAATATAGCATGGAGTATTTCCGGGGCCAACTCCAAGAGCCGGCTTACCTGCCGAATAAGCAGCCTTAACCATTCCCGGACCGCCTGTTGCAAGAATTGTAGCAACGTCAGGATGATTCATAAGAAATCCGGTCGCTTCAATTGAAGGAACCTCGATCCACTGAACACAGTTTTCAGGAGCGCCTGCGGCAACGGCAGCGTCTCTTACTATTTCAGCGGCTCTTACAGAACATTTCTGAGCGTTCGGATGGAATCCGAAAATAATAGGGTTTCTTGTTTTCGCGCATATAATAGATTTAAACATCGTAGTTGACGTAGGATTTGTTACAGGAGTAACGCCGGCAACAATACCGACAGGCTCGCCGATTTCAAGATAACCTTCGTTTTCATTATCTTCGATTACGCCGACCGTCTTCTCGTATTTAATAGAATGCCAGATATATTCAGTAGAAAAAATATTTTTAGTTACTTTATCTTCAAAGATACCTCTTCCTGTTTCCTCTACAGCCATCTTAGCAAGCTCCATCTGAGCAGAAAGACCAGCAAGAGCCATAGCCTTGGTGATTTTGTCAATTTGCTCCTGATCGAGCTTCATGTATTCGTCAAGCGCAGCCTTAGCCTTAGCAACAAGCTCATCCACCATTGCCTTCGGATCAACCTGAGGCTGCTCGGCGGTCTTATTTGCATCCTTTTCCTTTGCCATTTGATTATCCTCCTATAAAATAAATATGAATTGATAAATTTTCATAAACGGACTTGTTAATTTCTTAACAATGTCATTATACCACATTGTTATTTTTTTGTCAATAGGCTTATGAAATAATTTATAACGAATTATAAGCCTATTTTTCCCCGTCTTTTCTACAATATGCCGAATAGTTTTATAAAAAAACTATATCTCGTTTTTTTTATCGCAGCATTCTAAATATTCTTCAAAAATTTCGGCCGCGTCTCTAACAAGCTCAGCGCAAGGTCTCTTCTTATAATACTCTCCGTTTCGTTCAGAAGGCGTATATCCATCGGCCTCCATTCCCAAAAGCTGACGACATACTATATATTTATTACGCTCCTTAAATCTTTCCGCAAGCGTTTGAATAAGCCTATAATGCTCCTTTTTTGCATTCATGTTCTTAGGATCTGAATAACCGTATTTTATTCCGGCAGCCATAAACATTCCGCTTACAGCTCCGCAGACTTCTCTCATTCTGCCCATTCCTCCTCCAAAGGAGGAGGAAATCATTACAGCCGTTTCAAAATCAATTCCCAGATCCTCGGCAAAGGCTCCGAAAACAGACTGCGAACAATTATAACCCTTTTTAAATAGCTCAACTGCCTTTTCTGATTTTTTCATTATATATTCTCCGTTACTCCTATTTATAAGTCTTATTGATTTTTAGCTTTTCACCGCAATGAGGGCAATATTTTATAACAAAACCTTTAATGGACAAAGCTTTTCCGCAATAGGGACATCTGACAAATATTATTCCAAATATAATACCCGCTGCCGATATTGCTCCTCCTATACAAATAAACTTCATATAAAATTTGCTGAATGACTGAATAATTAGCGGCAGACCGGCTAACGCAATACCCGTCGATATTATTCCCAGTATTATCAATTTTGATAGATTCGGATTTTTCATTTACTTCACCGCCTGTAATTGTAGTAAGATAAAAGCATAAATCAAAACCAATTAGGTATTTTAAAGTGTACGGGCATACCGTTTTTCATCAGTATATTAAGTTCTCCCTGTATAAGCGGAAGAAAATAATCCAGCGCCTGCGACGTCACATTGTTACCCTGATTATTTATCCATTCCTTAGGAAAAAGCTTTTCTTTATTTGCTACTTCATTCGCGTCAACAGGGACTATTTCTGAAAAATAAGGTCTGTCGCTTATTCTTTTAAACGCCATCATTTTTCCGGTCATTCCTTCAACGGCGGCTTTAACCGCTTCCTCTCCTATTTTGACAGATTCGTCAATATCAGTTTTAGAGGCTATGTGAGAGGCGCATCTCTGCATAACGTTCAGCTCTATTGAACGTACCTTACAGCCAATCTCTTCCCTCACGATATTTTCGAGACATTTGCCGATTCCCGAAAGATATTTATGACCAAAGCTGTCATTTGCCCCCGACTGAAAGCCCTCGGCCGCATACTCTCCTCCGCTAAGCTTCAGTCCCTCGGAAACGGCTATAATAACCGCTTTATGCTCTCCGAGCATTCTGTTGACGTCCTCCAGAAAACGCTCTATGCTGAAAGGAGCCTCCGGAAGATAAATCAAATGAGGAGCGTTCTCATCGTTAGCCTTTAAAACACATGCGGACGCGGCAAGCCATCCGGCGTCCCTTCCCATTATCTCAACTATCGTAACAGATTTTACACTGTAAACCGAGCTATCTCTTGTAATTTCCTGAAGAGTTGCGGCTACATACTTTGCAGCAGAACCGAAACCGGGCGTATGATCGGTACACATAAGATCATTATCTATCGTTTTGGGTATTCCAACAACCTTTATAGCTATATTATTTTTCCTGAAATATTCAGAAAGCTTTAAAACGGTATCCATAGAGTCGTTGCCGCCTATATAAAAAAACATATCTATACCATTCTTTTTAAAGGTATTTAATATCTTTTCGTATACTTTATCGTCATTCTCAGGCAGCTTGTAACGACATGAGCCTAAAACCGTAGACGGCGTCAGCTTTAATAGCTCCAGGTCCTCATTGCTTCGGATTATTGTTCTCAGATCCACAAGCTCCCCGTTTATGATTCCTTCGATTCCGTTTATGGAGCCGTAAATTTTATCTATTTCTGGATTTTTGGAGGCCTCGGTAAATATGCCTGCCAACGACGCGTTAATCGCGCAGGTCGGTCCCCCTGACTGTGCTGCTGCTATATTCATTTTTCCCCCGATCACCGCTGTAAACGGATTCCGCATTTTTTTACTGCGCGCGGCGCGCTGTATTTATATACCACTATTATTATAATATAGAATAAAAAAAATTACAAGTCTTACTCCGCCCCTCTCATTGCAGAATAAGACCTGTAATTTAAAATTGTAAGTATATTAGCATTAATATACTGCAAAAGCCTCTCCAATACGTACGGTAAACGTATCCCCTTGCAGATTTTTGCGGAAGAATCAAACATGCGCTCAAATTATGCCTGAACTATGAAATTCACTATGTAAAACAGCCTTTGACAATGCATTTTACTAATTACTGCGAAAACGCTTTAAACCAATAAAGAATCAAATCAAAAAATAAACCGCTTTACCGATATAATGCTTATTTATACTAAACCTTGTTTCCATCAAGCTGCCTCAATTTCAACGTTTTTATTATAATATATAAATCATGAAAAATCAACAGATTATATTGCGCCTTTTTTGAACTTTATTGACATATACGGTTACTGTTAAATAATAATATCAAAGCATATTTATACAACATATTTAAAAAATATTGACTTTGGCGTCTAATTATAGTATAATAAGCCCAATAAATTAATAAAGAAATGAGGTAAAATATGAATAAAAAGATAATAAGATTACGAAGTACGCCGACAAAGCATACAAAAAATAATCTTCTATATATGCAGGAAGTCGGTATTCTCCCCTCCGAATCAGCCGGTTATACAAAAAGAAAGCAAATTGATTCATATCTCATAATATTGGTAGATAAAGGAAAAGGATTTATAGAAATCAATAATACGGAATATATTCTGAGCAAAGGACAGTGCGCTTTTATTGACTGTAAAATCGAGCATTCATACAAATGCGATAAAAATGATCCTTGGGAGGTAAAGTGGCTGCATTTTAACGGTATCAGCGCCAAATATTATTTCAATATGTTTTCAAAGGAAAGCTGCTGCGTTTTCACACCTCGCTTAATTAACGTTCTGAACGCTAAGGTTTGCGAAATAATTACGAATAACGCTCATAAAAACAACAAAACAGAAATTATAAACGCTAAGCTGATTACAGATATTCTAACTGCAATACTGACAAATGAAGTAATTCCGGAAAATGGCGAGGAATCTGTAAATCAGATGAAATCAGTAAAAGAATACATAGACAATCATTTTACAGAAAGTATTAATCTCGATAAAATATCCTCTGAATTTTACATGAATAAATATTATATCACCCGAGAATTTAAAAAGGAATACGGCGAAACAATTTTTCAGCATATTATCCGCCGCAGAATAGATTACGCAAAGGAACTGCTTGCAACAACGAATAAAACTATTGATGAAATATCCCATCTTTGCGGTTTTAACGACCAATGCTATTTTTCACGTCAATTCAAAAAAATAGAGGGAATCAGTTCTCTGAATTACAGAAAAAACAATAAGAATAATATATAAAAAACCGACTGAATAATTCAGCCGGTTTAAAATTTATCAAAAATTTTTAGGTTTAATCATAAAGTATGACTGCGGATGCTTACATACCGGACATACCTCCGGAGCTTTACTTCCTATATGCACATGGCCGCAATTTCTGCATTCCCATATCATATCCCCGTCGCGCGAAAATACCAGACCGTCCTTGACGTTTTCCAGCAGCTTACGATAGCGTTCCTCATGCTCCTTCTCAATTTTACCGACTTCCTCAAAAAGATAAGCTATATCCTCAAAGCCTTCTTCTCTGGCATCCTTGGCAAACTTTGCGTACATGTCGGTCCACTCATAATTTTCGCCCTCCGCTGCTGCGGCAAGGTTTTCCTCGGTATCTGAAATACCTCCGTTCAAAAGCTTAAACCATATCTTTGCGTGTTCCTTTTCATTTTCGGCAGTCTCAGTAAAAATAGCTGCAATTTGTTCATAGCCGTCTTTTTTCGCCTTTGATGCAAAGTATGTATATTTGTTTCTCGCCATTGACTCTCCGGCAAAGGCCGCCTCAAGGTTAGCATAGGTTTTTGTACCCTTTAGTTTATTATCTTCCATTTAAACCGCCTCCGTAAAATAATTATTATTGCCATATTATTATAACACATAAAGGAATATTTTGTCAACGCTCCACAAAAACAAGAAACTTTTTTAATTCATAAATCCGTTTATCATATTAACTCCAATAATTTCTAAGAATTATTCAAAGTTTAAAATAGCGTTTTTGCAATATCTATTGCGTCGTAAAGATCAACTGTTCCGTTTTTATTGTAATCTCCGGCTATTAGCTGTTCTTCATTGAAATAGCTGCTGTCCATTAGATATTTTGCTATACCTATCGCGTCATACAGATCAACAACCCCGTCAAAATTAACGTCTCCCGGAGTTATATCGGAAAGTGGAAATGATAAAACTGCCGACGTAGTAATAAAATTGTTTTCGTCTTTAATCGGCTCTCCGTCAGCCGAAAAGACAGGCGTCTCAAGCTCGTCGTTCCTTTCAACAGCAAATGAATAAACATATCCGGCTATTTCCTCGTCGGTTATAAAATCCGTATCTCTTATATTGAATTCATAATTATAAACAAGCAATTCTTCAGTTCCCTTATATTCCGGCACGCCCACAGTCATAATGTAGGAAACGTCGTCCTTGCCCTCAAGGGTGAACAAATAGATATTTTCCGCGGAATCTCCGGAAATAATCGTATCATAATATTTATAATTTCCTTCTTCTGTTATCTGCTCTATCGTTATATAAACATTTCTATCCAGCTCAGTTGTAACAAATACGGCGCCGCATTTGTTACCGTGAATAGGATAATCCGGTTCTACGGCAACAGTTTCCGCTGAAATTCCTGCGGCGGTATAAATGACCGAACCTATGGACAAAACAGCCGCTATTAAACCTGACAATATTTTTTTCATAACGTAAACACTCCAATTATAGTTTTTTTATCAGTAATACTTCGGATACACATATTCATACCATATATAACCGCATGACTTTAGATATATATCCGATACATTTGAATATCCGCCGCATGCGTCATAATTTACCCAGACTCCGTCTGTTTTTACCTGATTCCAGTAATAATCTCCATTTCCGGCGGTTCCATAGACAATTCTTGATTCATATCCCGCCTGATGAAAAAGAATATCCTGAAGAGCGGCGAAATAATAGCTGGTTATATATCTGTTTCCCATTGCATAATTTGCAAAATACCCCCAGCCTTTTTCATTGATTTCTGACAGAGTTCTGCAATATTCTATATATTTATATGTATTGTTTTTTCTCACATAATTATATATTGAAATAGCGTTTCGCCTTATTGTATCCAGAATAGATTCAGCTCTTTTCTGGACTTCTGTAAATTCAGAGGCCTTTCCGTTTTCATCGATGTTATATCCGTCGCGTATGGTATTCACTGCCATACAGCCGTTATCGCTGAAATAATATCTTTGCCCTTCAATAATCTGCCAGCCTGTTTTTACTTCGCCTTCTGCTCCGAAATAGTATTTTTCATTTCCGATAGTTTTCCAGCCTACCGACATTACGCCTCTCTCGTCAAAATAATATTTTATTCCTTCAATTGTCTGCCAGCCCATAACCGCTTGACCGTTTTTCCCGAAATAATATTTTTTTCCATCACATTCCTGCCATTCGTAGCTCATTCTGCCGTCAGCGTCAAAATAATAAATATTTCCGTCAATTGTCTGTATTCCCGTTTGCATTACTCCGGTTTTGTCAAAGTAGTATTTTTCCGAATCAATTGTCATAATTCCGGTAAACATTTTTCCGTCCCTGCCAAAGTAATAACTTTTATCGTCTATCTTCTGCCATTTAAACTGCATAACGCCTTCGTTGTTAAAATAATATCTGCTGCCGTCTATTGTTATAAAACCGGTCTGCATAATACCGCTGCTGTCAAAATAATACTTTGAAGCTCCTATTACTGCCAACCCGACAGTCATTTTGCCTTCCTGACCGAAATAATACGTATTATCCTCGATTTTTTGCCACAGCTTCAGCATTTTTCCGTCGGCTCCAAAGCAATATGTAGAATCTCCTATAATATTAAATCCTGTTTTCATAAGGCAATCGCTGCCGAAATAGTAAGTAAAACCGTCTTCTTCAACAAAACCTTCGGCAAGGGAGCCGTCAGAATAATAATACCTTGTTCCGTCGTCAAATTTCTGTAATCCGGTTTCAAGACAACCATTTTCTGAAAAGCGGTATTTCAAGCCGTCAATTTCATATTCACCCGTATATTTTCCCTTTTTAGAATCGGTATAATAAACATAACCGTTATAATATACCCAGCCGTAAACCGGCAAAGCCGTATCGTAATCATAAAATACTCTTTTGCCGTCGACTGTCTGCCAGCCGCTCTGAAGCTTTCCCTTCGGGGAAAATATATATTTTATGCCGTCTACAATGCAATCGCCTACAAATACCTCCCCGTCTTCCCCGCTGTAGTATTTATTTCCGTCATATTCGAACCAACCCGTCAGAAGCTCTCCGTTTTCGTTGAATACAAAGGTCTTTCCGTCTATTTGATTTATACCCGTAAGCTTTCCTTTTTCTGAATCAGCGTAAAAACGCTGATTCATATAATCAATCCACCCTGTTTTATTTTCGCCTGTATTCAGGTCGAAATACCTTCTTATACCGTCAACGGTAAACCAGCCCTTTTTCATTGCTCCATTGGACGCAAAATAATATATGCTTCCGCTTATTTCATGTATCCCCGTATATTTTTGTCCATCTTGTCCGTAATAATAGGCTTTTCCGTCGTTGTCATATACCCAGCCTAAATTATCGGATATTGCCGCGGTATTTTCAGAAACGTCTTCATATATTTCAGTCTCGCCAGACGCAGCGGCTACGAACGTTGAGAAAGAAGCTCCGGAAATTATCAGTCCGGCCGCAAAGGCGGATGTATATTTTAATAGCTTTATCACTCCTTTTATCCCTCCCTTTTACTTGAAAGCAATGTATGTATCAAGGCTGAAAGGACGGCCTTGCGTATCCAAAAATTCTTATATCTGTAAGCTTATATGATCTTCGGCGGCATTGATCGCTGCTGTTTCCCTCGATTGTATAAACATATCCGTTTTCACAATAATCTACAATTCCGATGTGATCGGCGATTCCGTCGGGTTCCCAGTCGAAGAAAATATAATCTCCGGAAATCGGTGTATAACTCTCCTTATTTTTCCATTGTCCGTGCTGCTTAAACCACGTAATGCCTACGGCGCAGGAAATAAATTCCGGGACGCTTCCGTCCTGTGTATATCCGCATTGATTTGCACACCATGATACAAAGCAGGCGCACCATTCTATACGAAAATCAAATCCCCACCATGTCCAATAAGGTTTTCCGCCCACATTGCCAAGCTGCGTAAGGGCCTTTGCCACAATATCCTGATTACCGCCGGTTACCATAGAGCCGTCCGAATAAAAGCAGTAATTCACATTGTCTATATTGTGCCTGTAAGTATATGCCGCTCCGTCCGTACCAAAATAGTATTTTTTCGATCTTACCGTTTGCCAGCCTGTTTTCATAACGCCGTCGCTTCCGAAATAATACCGTTTATCATTAATTGTACGTAAATCGGTAGCCATTTCGCCCTTTTCATTAAAATAATATTTTTTGCCGTCAAGGGTCTGCCAGCCTACTCTTGCTACTCCGTTGTCTCCGAAATAATATTTTTTATTATTAATCGTTTTCCAGCCTGTCGACATAATACCCTTGCCGTTAAAATAGTAAATCTTCCCGTCAATACTGACAAAGCCCGTCCTCATTTTTCCGTTATGTCCGAAATAATATCTTTCGCCGTTGACAGTCTGCCAAAAATAAAGCATTTTTCCGTTTTCCGGACTGAAATAATATATTTCTCCGTCTTCAGCCCTAAAGCCGGTTTTCATTGTTCCGTCACTATCAAAAAAATAATAGTCTGAGCCGACTCGAACTATACCTGTTTGCATAACACCGTCTTCAGAAAAATAATATTTATTCCCTTCAATCTCCTGCAAGCCGGTTTTCATTATTCCGTCAGCGCCGAAAAAGTAAGCGTTACCGTCGTATTTTATAAAGCCTGTCTGCATAAGGCAGCTTTGTTCATCAAAATAATATACGTTTCCGTTATCATTTACAAAACCCTTGGCTATACTACCGTCTTTATAATAATATCTCGTACCGTCTTCAAATTTCTGTAATCCCACGGCAAGAAATCCCTTATCTGAAAAGCGGTATTTAATACCGTCTATATCATGTTCTCCGGTATATTTTCCGTGCTCGGCGTCTGCAAAGTAAACAAGCCCGTTATAATTTATCCAGCCATACAAAATCTCTGCCGAATCGTAATCATAGAATATTCTTAATCCATTTATTGTCTGCCAACCGCTCTGATACCTTCCTGACGGTGAAAAAACATATTTTACTCCGTCTATTTCGGTTTCGCCCTTGCGGACTGCTCCGTCTTCCCCGCCGTAATATTTGCAGTTTACGTATTCAAACCATCCCCTGTAAAGAGCCCCGCTTTCATTGAATATGTATGTTTCACCATTAATTTCCTGAATGCCTGTAAGCTTTCCCTTTACCGGATCGTCATAGTAGACGGAGTCCATATATTCTACCCATCCGGTATTTCTTATACCGGTTTCAGTATCAAAATACATTCTTACGCCGTCTACCGTTATCCAACCTGTTTTCATTGTGCCGTTGGGCGCAAAATAATAGTAATTACCGTCAATTTCGATAAAACCCGTCTGCATGACATTGCTTTCATCATAATAACAGATTCTTTCATCATCAAGATAAGACCATCCGAACAAGATCCCCGCGTCATCTTCTGTCTCAGCATCGAATGCGTCTGACGACGTTGTTGAGTCAGTAATATCAGCATTCACTATAACAGAATCTATATCCTCAGCTTTGGTATGATCTGTAACAGCTTCCTCCGCCGTATACTCAGGCTCAGACGGCATAACAATCTGAACGTCGCCGTCATCCGCAGAAGCTGCGAAAACCGCCGAACACCCGACGACCAAAGCGGCTGCCATAGCCGGAAAATATTTGTAAAGCCTCATAATACTCGCAATTCCTCCGTAAAATATGATATATTTTCATTTTAGCATATTTTATAATAAATTACAAGATAAATTAAACAGTCGTTTTATAGTCAATTTATAATAAAAAACGGAACCGATTGTTTCAGTTCCGTTTTCCCGCTTTAAATATAATAATCATTACCGACGGTGTTCTTTTCAATTATATCCTGCAGGGTAATGCTGTCAAGATAATCCGTAACAGCTTTATAAAGACCACGCCATACAAAAAGCGTCGTACATTCCCCTGCACGTTCACAATCCACAGGATCGTATTCCAGACACGCCACAGGCGCAAGACTCCCCTCTGTTACACGCAGTATTTCACCTACCGTATATTTATCGGCGGATCTTAGCAGGCGATAACCTCCCTGATTGCCTCGGCTTGTTTTAAGCATACCTGATTTGTTCATAAGGGAAACTATCTGTTCGAGATATTTTTTTGAAATTTCCTGCCGTTTGGCTATATCCTTGAGCGCTACAAAATCGTCTCCCTGATTTACTGCCAAATCAATCATCATTCTCAGCGCATAGCGTCCCTTTGTTGAAATTCTCATTAACGCACCACCTCCGCCTTTTACTAAATTTAATCAGGATACCCAAACAGGATATCCTGATATTTTTTATTTAAAATACCTTACGCCGTTTTCAAATATTTTCTGATCCTTATTTCCGGAAACGTTCTTGCATACATTTACGCCTGTACGCTCGCTGTGACCCATTTTTCCGAAAATACGTCCGTCAGGAGAGGTTATTCCCTCTATTGCCTCCATTGATGTATTCGGGTTATACCTAATATCCATCGAAGGTCTGCCGTCAGAATCAACATACTGAGTTGCAATCTGTCCGTTATTGGCAAGCTTTACAATCAGCGACTGAGGAGCGACAAAGCGTCCCTCGCCGTGTGAAATCGGAATCGTATGAATATCTCCTACACGGCTGTCGGCAAGCCATGGTGATTTATTTGAAGCTATCCTTGTGTTTACCATCATAGATTGATGCCTTGCGATTGTATTAAAGGTCAAAGTAGGAGAATCCTGAGTCATATCGGTAATTTCGCCGTATGGAACAAGTCCCAGCTTGATAAGCGCCTGAAATCCGTTGCATATGCCGAGCATAAGTCCGTCGCGCTTTTTGAGCAGCTCATGAACAGCGTCCTTTACCTTAGGATTTCTGAAAAATGCCGTGATAAACTTTCCGCTTCCCTCAGGCTCGTCTCCGCCGCTGAAGCCTCCCGGGATCATAATTATCTGCGATTGCTTAATAATCCTTGCAGCCTCCTCGACGGATTCCTCAATAGCGGCTGCGCTCAGGTTTTTCACCACCATAATTTCAGGATCGCCGCCGGCTTTCTCAAACGCTCTTGCCGTATCGTATTCACAGTTTGTTCCCGGAAAAACAGGAATGAATATCTTAGGCCTTGCAGTCTTGATTGTAGGGAATACTCTCTTCTTTGCGTCGTACTCATAGGATTCAACCGCTGAGAGAACAGTTTTTATTCTGCAAGGGAACACAGGCTCAAGCTTGCTTTCCCATGTTTTCTGAAGTGAATCAAGTGAAAGAGTATAATCCTTGGTAAAAATATTGTATTCCTCAGTAGTTTTACCGATAACCGTTTCTCCGTCCTTTTCAGCGCCGTCAAGCTCTATTATGAACGATCCGTAATGCGGCATGAACAGCTCGTTTTCGGTAAGCTTTCTCTGAAATTCAAAGCCTATTCTGTTGCCGAAGCACATCTTGGCAATACCCTCGGCAATACCGCCGCCTGAAACTGTCCAGACAGCCTTAGCGCGTCCTGTTTCAATCATTTCCTCAACCTGCTTAAAGCATTCCTTAACGCTTTCAAATACAGGTAATCCGTTTTCATCGTAATCGGGCTTTATAGCTATTACAGTATCATTGATGTCCTTAAATTCCGGGGAAACGACCTTTCTGCTTGAAGCGGTCGAAACGGCGAATGAAACCAGTGTAGGAGGAACGTCGATATTCTCAAACGTACCGGACATAGAATCCTTGCCTCCGATAGCGCCGCAGCCCATTTCAAGCTGAGCCTTGAACGCTCCGAGAAGAGCCGCCATAGGCTTGCCCCATCTTTCGGGAATACCCTGAGTTCTTTCAAAATACTCCTGGAATGTCAGCCAGCAATGATCTGACTTTCCGCCCGCTGCTACTATTTTAGCGATTGATTCAATAACGGCTAGTACCGCTCCGTGATAAGGACTTTTTTCACTTATAAACGGGTTATAGCCCCAGCCCATTAATGAACAGGTATCAGTCTGGCCGTGAAGAACCGGAATTTTTGCAGCCATAGCTTGTGCAGGAGTAAGCTGATATTTTCCGCCAAAGGGCATGAGAACTGTCGAAGCGCCGATTGTCGAGTCAAACTTTTCAACAAGTCCCTTCTGCGAGCATACGTTAAGATTAGCCATAAGGGCGTCCCAGCCCTCCGGATTGTCAGTATACGCGCACAGGGATTTTGTGTCGGGTTTTTCAATCGTAATATCCGTATATTTAGCTGCGCCGTTTGAATTGAGAAATTCTCTTGAAAGATCAACGATTGTAACGCCGTTCCAATTCATTTTCAATCTTGGCTCGTCCACAACGTTTGCAACAATTGTCGCTTCAAGGTTTTCCTTGGCAGCCTCTTCAAGGAATTTTTCAGCGTCCTCCGGAGCAATTACAACAGCCATTCTTTCCTGTGATTCGGATATTGCAATTTCCGTTCCGTCAAGTCCCTCATATTTCTTAGGAACTGCGTTAAGGTCGATTATTAAACCGTCGGTCAGCTCACCGATTGCAACTGAAACGCCGCCCGCGCCGAAATCATTACAGCGCTTTATCATTCTTGTAACCTCCGGTTTTCTAAAAAGCCTCTGCAGCTTTCTTTCCTCCGGAGGATTGCCCTTCTGCACCTCTGCGCCGCAGTGTTCAAGGGATTCAAGCGTATGCGACTTTGAGGAGCCTGTGGCGCCTCCGCAGCCGTCGCGTCCCGTTTTACCGCCGAGGAGTACGACAATATCTCCCGCGGCAGGAGCTTCACGTCTGATATTTTCAGCCGGAGCCGCGCCGACAACCGCGCCTATTTCCAATCTTTTGGCAACATATCCCGGATGATAGATTTCAGAAACATGACCTGTGGCAAGACCGATCTGATTTCCATAGGAACTGTATCCGTTAGCCGCGCCTACGGTAATCTTTCTCTGCGGCAGCTTTCCCGAAATAGTGTCTTCCACTGGAACAAGCGGATTTGCCGCGCCTGTAACTCTCATTGCCTGATAAACATAAGAACGGCCGGACAGCGGATCTCTTATAGCTCCGCCCAGACATGTAGCGGCGCCGCCGAATGGCTCGATTTCAGTAGGGTGATTATGAGTTTCATTCTTGAACATGAGTATCCAGTCTTCTTCATTTCCGTTTATATCGACCTTTATTTTAACCGAGCAGGCGTTTATTTCCTCGCTTTCGTCCAAATCCTTGAGCTTTCCGTCCGCTTTAAGCTTTTTTGCGGCAATAGTAGCAAGATCCATAAGAGTAACCGGCTTTTCCCCGCGACCCAATTCATTTCTGACTTCAATGTATTCGTCATAAGCTTCCCTGATATAAGGAGTGGCAATTTTGACGTTTTCTATATTTGTCGAAAACGTTGTGTGACGGCAATGATCGGACCAATAGGTGTCTATCATTCTTATTTCCGTAATGGTAGGATCGCGCTTTTCGGTATCTCTGAAATAAGATTGACAAAACTTTATATCGTCAAAATCCATAGCAAGACCGAATTCCTTAATAAAAGCGTTCAGTCCCTTATCATTCAGACGGATAAAATTTTCAAGTATCTCCACCTTTTCCGGTATCTCATAATTGGCGTCAAGAGTCCTGACAGCGTCAAGGGACGCTTCTCTGCTCTCAACCGGGTTAATAAGATAAGATTTTAACCTTTCAAATTCGGCGTCGGTTATATTGCCGTCAATAATATAAACTCTTGCGTTTCTAACGCGGCAGCGATCCTTCTGCGTAAGTATCTGTATACACTGCTCACAGCTATCCGCACGCTGATCAAACTGCCCCGGTAGATATTCAACGGCGAAAACCCTTTCATTATTTATCAGTACGGGAAATTCCTTATATGTAACGTCAACCGCCGGTTCAGAAAAAACAGTATTGACGGACATTTCAAAATCTTCCTCACTGAGATTATCCGCGTCGTAGCGGTTAAGTATCCTGACGCTGTTAAGGTTTAATCTTAAAGCGGTCTGAACGTCGTTCATGACAGATTTCGCCTCAACCGCAAATTCTGGTTTTTTCTCAACATAAATTCGGAATACAGACATTATTTGCTCCATTCTCCGCAGAAAAAATATATCTGAAAAATGCGCTTCTGCGGAAAGCGCTCAATGTTTAATCAATTCAGCTCTCCTCTGGTATCGCTAAAGATGATCTAAGTGAAATTCTTATAGCAATAATTCGTTAGGCTCTTGTAAAACGTTTAACGGATTCACTGCTTATCCGAAATAATTTCACCTATACAGAAATTATCATTACTCCTTACTATTTTAACATAAAAAATCATTCTTCGCAAACTTTTTTCGCAATTTTTTGAAGGAATTTTTATCATAGTATAATCCGGCGCATATCCCTGATGAAACTCGGGCGAGCTTTCAAGCTCAAACAGAACCTTAACGGTCTTTCCCACCTGTTTTTTCAAATACTCTCTCTGAAGCCTATCGCCTAATTTTTTCATTTGTTCAGCCCGTTTATGCTTAATATCTTTTGGAATCTGAATTTTTTCAGCGGCAGGGGTACCCTTCCGCGGAGAATACTGAAACACATGAATCCTTGAGAAGCCTATTTTTTCTATAAATTCCATTGATTCCTCAAAATCTCTGTCGGTTTCTCCGGGAAATCCCACCATTATATCGGTGGTCAGAGAACAGTCGGGAAAAATCCTTCTTATTTTTGAAGCAAGTTCAAAATATTCCTGCGTATTATAATGTCTGTTCATTGATCTAAGCGTTCTGTCGCAGCCGCTTTGCAGGGATAAATGAAACTGCGGACAAAACTGTTCAAGTGCAGACAGTCTCAGAAGATCGTCGTCTGAAATCATCTCAGGTTCAAGAGAGCCGAGCCTGACTCGCTCCACGCCTTCAATTTTACAGCACTCCTCGACCGCGTCTATCATACACAGCCCTATATCCCTTCCGTAAAAGGCAAGATTTATACCCGCAAGTACTATTTCCTTATGCCCCTCTAAAGCAAGAGCGGCTGCTTCCTCCCTGATAACCTCAACAGGCTTCGAGCGGCTTCTGCCCCTTGCATACGGAATAATACAGTAGGAGCAGAACTGATCGCATCCGTCCTGTATCTTTACAAACGCCCTTGTCCTGCCGGAAAATCCTCCGCACGACATATTTTCAAAGCCGTCGTTTTTGCCATATTCTAATATGCTTACTATCTTATTTTTGTTTTTTATAAAATCCTCTACAAGCGACGTAATTCTGCTTCTGTCCTTTGTTCCGGTCACAATATCCGCTTCCTCAATATTTTCCGCAATATCCGGCGACGCCTGAGGCATGCAGCCTGTTAAAACTATAACGGCGTCAGGATTAAGCTTTCTGAGCCTTCTGAGAGAATACAGGCATTTGCTGTCGCCGGACGCCGTAACCGTACAAGAATTTATCACGGCCACATCAGCGGCAGCCGGATCGGCAGTTATTTCATATCCTTTTAAACGGAAATCAGACTTAATAATTTCAGTTTCATACTGATTGACCTTACAGCCGAAGCTTTCAAAATATGCTATCATCTTATGACCCTTCCATAACGACATACACATAAAATCATATGTATATATACTACAAATTTAAACACACTTAGTTGTGCAAAGATTACAAACAATCAAGTTAAATAAAAACAATATGACTGGCTGCCTATTCATTATACTAAATTTACGAAAATTATGCAATCGTATTGACTTTATTTTACTTAGGTGGTATTATGTATACAGCGGAAAGTAAAAATATAAATAACCGCTGATACGTTTGAATTTAATATAGTCTGAGGAGGTATTACTATGGTAACTTACAAAATTTCTCTGGCAACAATCAACGACGTTAAGGATTTCGTTAATATGGTAATGAAGTATGATTTCGAGGTTGACCTCGTTTCTGGCAGATATGCCGTTGACGCAAAATCTATCATGGGAATATTCAGTCTTGATCTTTCTAAGCCGATAGAACTGAACGCTCACACTGATAATCCCGGAGAATTCGAAAAGGAACTTTCTAAATATTTAATAAAATAAACAAAATACCGCCGGAATTTCCGGCGGTATTCTTTATTTCATAACCGCAAAGCCTAAAAAAGACAAATACTGCCGATAAACAGGAAATATTACTTATTTATTCCTCTATTTTACATAATAACAGTTATTTTATATAATTTGTCACCAACTTGTAATGTATTTACATTAAATATCTGTTGAAATTTCAATAGCGTTATTGTATAATTATGGTTATGAAGGGCGTTTTGTAAAAAACGCTCTTAAATTACGTAAATAATTGTTTAAATGGTGAGGTATAAATGTATTATTATTGCTGCGGTATTACTGACAAGGGAATTATGAAGCATAATGAGGACGCATTTTTAATCGGCGGTAAGGTCATGACGGCAGGAAATATTAACAACATGGTTTCCGCACCGTTTATTGCAGCCGTTTCAGACGGAGTTTCCGGAGAAAACTGCGGTGAATTAGCGTCCCGCAAATGCCTTGAGCTTTTAAGCGGTGTAAAATTCAATTCCGGAACTGATCTCAATCAGGAAATAATGAATATTCATAAACATCTTGCCGGTATCGGAACGCAGAAAACCTCCACTAAAAATATGCAGGCGACTCTATGCGCCGCAGCAATAGATGAAAAGGACATCGTACATATCATAAATGTAGGAGATTCAAGAATGTACCGTTACAGAAACGGTTCCATCAGACAGATTTCTAAGGATCAGTCTCTGGTCCAGCTTCTTTACGAGGAGGGCACGATCACAGAATCCGAAAAAAAGACGCATGTTCATAAAAATATTATATTTCCGGTTATGGGCAATGTTTCATCAGATCCTAAGCCTGATATAAAAAGCTTAAATGAAATAATGAAATACGGAGATGTTATTCTAATCTGCTCCGACGGTCTTTCGGATTATGTATCCCGCGCAGAAATGGAGGATATTCTCGCTCTGCCTGAAAATCTTACCAAAAGACTGCAAAAGCTTGTGAATCTTGCAATAGATAACGGCAGTCAGGATAATATCACAATAGTAGCCTTATGCTGTTATGATTAATGGTAAATAAGAAAATATATCCGGTAGATTAAGCTGTTATTATTCTAATACAATATAAAATTTATATAAAAAGCTGCTTTTTTAAAGCAGCTTTTTATATCACTTATTTTTATCAATTTCTTCGCTTTCCTTTTGGTTTAAAATTGAATTTCTGACTGTTAACGCTATAACTACAGTTATAACGACAAAGAAAAACAATATCCACTTTACAACCGTATTCCTCCGCTGATATATCTCAGAATATGGAACTATTCCGGCCGTTATCATGTCGTTATGCTTCTTATATTTCACTAAGACTCTTTTTCCCTCGTATTCTGAGGAAAACCAATCCTCCTCCTCAGAGAACTTTTCCGGTGCAAACTGCACGGCAGAACCGTTGAGATAGCTATCCGTATGGCTAATAAAAGTATTTGTTTCTATATCTATAACCGCTAAATGACCGTTTTTCAAAAGAGGCATCTGAGTAACGGCAGATGAAAGATCAGACATATCAATCTGCTGCTGATAATTCTCCAAGGTAAACTGAATCTGAATTATACCGTCCTCGTCAAGTCTGGAAGAGCCTGTTACAACAACGTTTCTGCCGCCTGATTCAGACAGCACAGCCTCTGAAAATACTTTGTTATCAACTGCGGGCATAAATTCCTCATATGCAGAGCTTTCCTCAACAGACATATCGGTGCTGTATCTTATAATACCGTCCTTATCCGCAACGCTGATAACGTCGGCGCCGATAGCTACCCTTAGCTCCTCAAACGATGATTCGTCGCTTATGATATTAACATTTTTAGAAAGCATCATCGAAACCACTCTGGCCTTTGATCTGTAACTATTATATATTTCTTCCGTAAGCTTTTCAGCCGCCTCAGATTTTTCGTCTATAATATTACACACCTGTTCTATCCGCTGACCAATTATATCTCTTGCAGCAGCTCTGTCTATAACTCCGGTAGAATAAAACGCAAGCATAAATATCAAAGCTGTGCAGACGCATGCCGGTATAATTACGATTCTATAATGAATTTTTTTCATTTATCCACCGCTTTCAGAGCTTAAATTATATTTTTTCTACATATTCCTTTATCCTGCCGTATGTTTCCTCGCTTAAAATATGTTCTATCTTGCAGGCGTCCGCCTCAGCCGTTTCAGCGCTGACGCCAAGAACGCTAATTAGGAATTTCTTAATATTAGTATGGCGTTCATAGATGGCCTCGGCCTGCTTTAGTCCAAGTCCTGTAAAAGTTATCTGTCCGTTCGTATCAACGTTTATATAATTATTAGCTTTAAGCAAACCTACAGCTCTGCTGATACTCGCTTTTGAATAATTCAGCTCATTTACTATATCTATGGATCTGACGCTTCCGTTTCGACGCATCAGCAAAAGAATGGTTTCCAGATAATCCTCTCTCGATTCTGTCTGATTCATAATTCCTCCCATATCCAAGCTTTATATTATTATTTTTATTTTACCATATTTATATTCTTATTTCAACGGATTTCCGAAAAATTCATACAATTTTCTTTTTTCATATTTACCGCTTGGAATATTATCAATCATGTCCGAATATAAATGTACAAACTATCTTTACAGGACGTGCTGAAATAATGAAAAGATTACTAATCGTTGTTATTATTATGGCTTGTTTTATGAGCGTTTCCTGCGGAAAACAAGAAAATACCGAAACCTTAAACGGAGATACGGATATTTCTCTCAACGAACAGACCTTATATCAGCTCGGCGTCGCTGAACCGACTGAGCAAACAGCAACGGAAGCTGAAAATGCCGATGATGAAAACTATATTCCCATAAACTACGAAAAACAAGCGGGGATGTGGTTTACATATATGGAATATCGGGATATGCTTTATAATAAAACCGAATCTGAATTTACAGAAAGTATAAAAAACAGGCTTGCTCAGGCGGCAGAGACAGGAATAAACACGGTATATGTTCATGTAAGAGCATATAACGACTGCTGCTATGAATCAGATATATTTCCGTGCGCCGAATATTACAACGGAAACTATGACGCGCTTGAAATAACGCTTAATGAAGCGCATAAGCTGGGATTGTCCGTTCATGCCTGGCTAAATCCTCTGAGATGTCAGACAGACGAACAGATGAAAACACTGGATACGAATTTTCAGATAAAAAAATGGTATAACGACAGCAAAAAAAACGGAACCTATATAGTAAAGCTTGAAGACCGCTGGTATCTTAATCCGGCCTATAACGAGGTAAGAGAATATATCGCTTCAGGCGCCGCGGAGATTGTCCGAAATTATGACGTGGACGGTATACATATAGACGATTATTTCTATCCGACATCTGAAACTGAATTTGACGCCGACGCATTTTCAGAATCCGGAAGCAATGATCTGGAAAAATGGCGTATAGAAAACATAAACACAATGGTTTCTTCAATATACCAAGCCGTAAAAAAGGAAAACAAAGAAGCTCTCTTCGGAATCAGTCCGCAGGGCAATATTGATTCAAATTATTCCGGTCAATACGCCGATGTAAAAACATGGGCCTCCGAATCAGGCTACTGCGATTATATTGTTCCTCAGATTTATTACGGATTTAAAAATGAAAGCTGTCCCTTTGAAGAAACGGTAAAAAAATGGAAGGATATAAATACATGCGACGATGTTTCACTTATTATAGGACTGGGAGCCTATAAAGTAGGGAACGAAGATAAATGGGCCGGAAGCGGAAAAAATGAATGGATCGAGGACAGCGGTATAATATCCAGACAGGCGGAATATTCAGCAAAAAACGATCTTGGCATAGCGATATACAGCTACGATTCCGCATTCAGCGAAAAGCTGGCCGGCGAACTATTGTATATCGCCGAAATTATTAAAAAATATTACGGCGGTGAACAGCCATGAAAAGAAACAAAAGAACCATCCGCAGACTTAAATATTATAATCTTATTTTTTCTTCCGTTTCCGGAATCGCGCTTATAACGGCTCTTATTCTTCTTTTCAGCTATGCCGCGTCAGCCGCGGGAATGTCAGACGGAATAATATCGGTCTTGGGAAGCCTTGCAATATGCTCCGGAGGATATTTTTCAGGTTTCCTTTATGGTAAACAAAAAAGGCATAAGGGAATTAAAAACGGGGTAATATGCGGAATTATAATTTATGCCGTTATTTTTTCAGCCGGAATAATTTACTTAAAAGGAATTCCTCCGTTTCGTTTAACACGCTTTCTGATTATGCTGTGTATTGCCGGAGCCGCCGGCGGAGTAACAGGCGTCAATTCAAAAATAAAACGTCCTCCCCTTTAACTATACTGAGCATACATAAAAATCATGTAATATTTGTGTATTTTTTCGGTAAAAAGCTATTGAAAAAGCTTATTGAATGTGGTATAATGTTTTCATGTTGATTATGAAAGATTTTTTTGGAGGTTTTTATGAAGCATATCAGAACTATCAATAAGGCTAATCTCAAGGAAACTGCTAAGAAAGGCGGTTGCGGTAAATGTCAGGCTTCATGCCAGTCCGCATGCAAAACTTCCTGCACAGTGGCAAACCAGAAATGTGAAAGATAATATATAAGAAGGTTTGTTTATTAAAAGGGACATCGCCATATGTCCCTTTTAAATTTTATGAGGTGAAATAAAAATGATACATAAATATAAGCTTAACGGGTATAACATAGTGCTGGATACAAACAGCGGCGGAGTTCACATAGTGGACGATATTACATACGATCTATTGGATAATGTTGAACCGCCTTTTGAAGAAAAATGTCCTGAAAAGGTTATGGAAAAGCTTTCAAGATTTTATCCGTCTGAGGAAATTATCTCCTGCTATGACGAAATAAAAGCTCTTTATAATGACAGAATATTGTTTTCAGAAGACGATTATGAAAAATTTGCCAAATATTCCGTAGCTTCTCCGATTAAGGCAATGTGTCTGCATATAGCTCACGACTGCAATCTACGCTGCGAATACTGCTTTGCTTCAACGGGAGATTTCGGTAAGGGCAGAAAGCTTATGAGCTTTGAAACAGGAAAAAAAGCGATTGATTTTCTTCTTGAAAAATCCGGAGACAGAGAAAATCTTGAACTTGATTTCTTCGGCGGAGAACCTCTTTTGAATTTTGAAGTTGTCAAACAGATAGTCGAATACGCCAGATCAAGAGAAAAAGATTACGGCAAAAGATTCAGATTCACCATTACTACAAACGGCGTTTTGCTCGACGACGATAAAATTGATTTTATAAATAAAGAAATGTCTAATGTAGTTCTTTCAATAGACGGAAGAAAGGAAGTAAACGACAAGGTAAGAAAAAGAGTTGACGGAACAGGCTGCTATGACTCTATACTTCCGAAATTTAAAAGACTTGTGTCAAAAAGAGGCGAAAAAGAATACTATGTAAGAGGTACTTTCACAAAGTATAATCTTGATTTTTCCGAAGATGTCTTTAGTCTTTATAACGAGGGATTCGACCAGATATCCGTTGAACCGGTTGTTTGTCCTCCTGAGGTTCCATATTCTCTCACAGAAAAAGAGCTTTCTCAGATTTTTAAAGAGTATGAAAAATTATCCGAAAGAATCCTTGATAATGAAAACCGCGGAAAAAAATTCAATTTCTTTCATTTTATGCTGGACCTTGACCAAGGTCCCTGCGCTATAAAACGTCTGAGAGGATGCGGATGCGGAAATGAATATGTTGCGATAACTCCGGACGGCGACATATATCCGTGTCATCAGTTTGTAGGTCTTGAGGAATTCAAAATGGGAAATCTCGACGAGGGTACTTTCAATCTTGATCTTAAAGCAGAATTTGCCGCCGCTCACGTCTATACCAAACCGGAATGTCGTCAGTGCTGGGCAAAATTCTATTGCAGCGGCGGATGCAACGCAAATAATTACATTTACGCCGGAGATATTCACAATGCTCATAAATTTTCATGCCAGCTTGAAAAAAAGCGGCTTGAATGCGCTATAATGCTGAAAGCTGCAAGGCTTGACAAAGAATAATAAAAGCGGACGTTTAAACGTCCGCTTTTTTTAAAGTTATTTGTACAATTTGTAAAATCAAGTACGTTATTTTTAGAACATTTCGCCAATATTTTTGCATATTATGCAAAAACTATTTAAAATTTTGTCTAAATGTAGTATAATATAAATTGATTATGATATGGAGGAAAAAATATGAAAAATCCGATCAATATAGCGGTTGTCGTTGCCGGCATTGACGAAGAGTATCAGAATACCATACTTCTGGGGATACAGGACTTCGCCGCTGAAAAAAAAATAAATATATGCAATTTTATCGCTTTCGGCGGCATTCTGAAAAACAAACAGCATGATATGGGCGAATTCAATATATATAATCTAATAAACTTTGAAAAGTTTGACGGAGTTATATTGCTTACAAATACAATATCTTCACCCAAGATAACCAAACAGCTTTCTGAGAAAATAACTGCCGCAAATATACCGGCGGCATGCATAGATAACGATCTGAATAACTTTTATTATATAGGAATAGATAATTTCAAGGCTATGGAAAATATGGTGGAACACATTATAACTCACCACGGCGCCAGGCGTATCAATTATATTTCAGGTCCCTATGATAATCCCGAAAGCATTATGAGACTGGCAGCATATAAAAGCGTACTTGAAAAACATAATATTCCCATAGAAGAAAAAAGAATATTCCACGGATTTTTCAGAGGTCAGGACGGACGAATAGCCGTAAATCATTTTCTGGATTCAGATATGGAATTCCCGGAGGTTATAATCTGCGCTAACGATGCAATGGCTCTTTCGGCAGTTATCGAGCTTGAAAAAACCGGAAAAAAAGTGCCGGAAGACGTAATGGTAACCGGTTTTGACAATATATATATGGCAAGAAATTATTTTCCGGCTATAACTTCAGTTAAACGTCCGCTTCGTCTATCCGGATATACCGCCGCTAAAAAGGTATATGAAGCAATAAACGGAATGAATCCTGAAAGAACGGAGCTTCTTGACGCAGAATGCGTATTTTTAGATAGCTGCGGTTGCGAAAACAGCAACACATACGACAATATAATTAAATTTAAAAAGTCCTGCTATAGATGTATCGAAGCCTATAATATCGGCGTTCCTATGATAAACAGAATGTGCTGTGAATTTGAAGAATGCCTTACAATAGAAGAAAACGTAGATGTATTGAAACGTTTTATTAGTGAAATTGGCTGTGAAAAATTCGTATTCTGTCTGTGTGACGACTGGATAGACGAATATGATTCAAACGACGCTGAAATCAATTTACTCGACAGCTTTTCTCATTCAGGATACACTGAGAACATGAAGGTTCTCATTAATTATGAAAACGGCCGATTCAAAGAAAAACATGACTTTAAATCTTCGGAAATGCTGCCGGATATTTATAATTCAACCGATAAAAGCAATGTTTATTACTTTGTTCCCGTGCATTTCCGTGAAAGATGTCTTGGTTACTGTGTAATAAAAAACAGTAAATTTCCCATGGAAAGCGGCTTGTTTCAGACATGGATTATGAATGTAAGCAATTCTATTGAAAACATAAGAAAAATAGTATGTCTGGATAAAATGGTCAGCAAGCTCGACAGATTATCTGTTATAGATCCTCTCTGCCATATTTATAACCGCAACGGCTTCAGCAAGAACGCTATGCCGATATATCAGAAATGTATTCACGAATACAAGGATATCATGGTAATGTTTATTGATATGGACGGTTTGAAATATATAAACGACAAGTTCGGGCACAGCGAGGGTGATTATGCGTTGCAGCAGATCTCCGAATCTATAAAATCCGCCTGCGACCGCAATCAGATTTTTGCAAGATACGGCGGCGACGAATTTATCATTTTTGCCGACAACCACACAGACTCCGACGCCAAGGAGCTTATCGACTGCATTTATATGCATATCAAAAAGTTCAACAGGATTTCCGATAAGCCATACGCCATAGACGCCAGCATAGGTTATATAATCACCAAAGCGGATATAGATATGTCGCTTTACAAGGTTATTTCCATGGCGGATCAGGCAATGTACGAAAACAAAAAACGCCGCAAGGAAGAACGCCTTGCGGCAGGTCTTGAAAGCTTTATAAGATAAAAAAGCCTCCCCTATGGGAGGCTTTTACTTTATTTTTCTTTGTTTTCTTCTGTATTGCCTTCTTCAGACTCATTGTCCGAATCCTCATCATCATTCAGAACGCTTTCGTCAAGTTCGCCTTTCATAAGCTTTTCAAAATCAACGTCGTCAATCTTTTCATATTTCATAAGATACTTAGCAAGCAGATGGAGCTGATCCATATTTTGCTCAAGAAGATCCTTTGCACGCTCATAACCCTCTTCAATAATCTCACGCATCTCAGCGTCAATCTCAGCCGCTACGTTTTCAGAATAATTTTTAGAACTGTTGAAATCGCGTCCCAGGAACACCTCGTTCTGATCCGTGCCGTAAACCATCGGACCCAGCTTATCGCTAAAGCCGTATTTCGTAACCATATTTCTTGCAATTGCCGTTGCACGCTCTATATCGTTTGAAGCCCCGGTTGAAATATCCTCAAGAATAAGCTTTTCTGCAACACGTCCGCCGAGCAGGGTTACAATATTTTCCTTCATTTCAGTCTTGCTTACATAAGACTTATCATGCTCCGGCAGAGACATAGTAAAGCCGCCTGCCATTCCTCTTGGAATGATCGACACCTGATGAACCTTATCCTGTGTCGGACAATGATAGGTACAAACAGCGTGACCGGCCTCATGATATGAAGTAAGTCTCTTCTCGCGTTCCGTTACCACTCTTGACTTCTTTTCGGGACCTGCTATTACCTTAATAGTCGCTTCTTCTATATCTTCCTTGATAATCGCTTTCCTATTAGCTCGTGCCGCAAGCAATGAAGCTTCGTTCACAAGATTTTCAAGATCGGCTCCCGTAAAGCCCACGGTTGTTTTAGCGATTGTTTTAAGATTTACATCCGGGGCAAGCGGCTTGTTGCGCGTATGAACCTTAAGGATCTCCTCGCGTCCCTTTATATCCGGATAACCGACTACTATCTGCCTGTCAAACCTTCCCGGACGTAAAAGAGCGGGATCAAGTATATCACGACGGTTAGTTGCGGCAATAACAATAACGCTTTCATTGCCTGTAAAGCCGTCCATTTCAACAAGAAGCTGGTTAAGCGTCTGTTCACGCTCATCGTGTCCGCCGCCTAATCCTGCGCCTCTGTGACGGCCTACAGCGTCAATTTCATCTATAAATATAATTGAAGGAGCATTTTTCTTAGCCTGTTCAAACAAATCGCGTACTCTTGACGCGCCGACGCCGACAAACATCTCGACAAAGTCAGAACCTGAAATCGGGAAAAACGGACAACCCGCTTCGCCGGCAACCGCTTTTGCAAGCAGCGTTTTACCTGTACCGGGAGGACCCAAAAGCAATACTCCCTTTGGTATTCTTGCACCGATTTCCGAGTACTTTTTAGGATTTTTGAGAAAATCAACAATTTCCTCCATCTCATGCTTTTCCTCGTCAGCTCCCGCTACGTCTGCAAAGGTAACTCTTTTTCCGTTATTATGAGCCTGATTTTTGATATTTGCCTTTCCGAAGGAAGAATATTTCCCGCCTCCGCCTGTCTGCTTCATCATAAAAAAGAACAGAGCTACGCCAAGTATCAAAAGCAATATCGATGGAACGACAGAAATGATCCAGGAATTATCCTTTATTTTCTTATAATCCTGAGCAAGAGGAGTATCAGGATGAAGCTTATTATATTCTGTTCTGTAATCCTTCGTATCTGTATCAGTATCATCAAGGAATATACTTACATTGGGAACCTCATATTTATATTCCTTGTCGTCGCCGATAAGCTTATAAACAAGCTCGCCGGTTCCCAGATCAAGCGTATATGAGCTTACCTTATATTCGTCGAAGTTCTTTATAACCTCCGAATATTCCTTTTTATCCCCAGACTGCAAAAGCTTAGGGAAAATAATAATAATCGAAATAAGCAAAACTGCCGCAATAGCAGTATAAGCGGCAATTCCTCTGTTCCTGTTAGGTGTCAATAAACCTTCACTCCATTCTTTCTCTATGTATTTTTATAAACCCCAATATAAGGCAGATTTCTGTATTCCTCATTCAGATCCATACCGAATCCTACAACAAACAGATCGGGAATTTCAAATCCGCAATAATCGGATTCAACGGGTTTTTCCCGTCTGGCCGGCTTGTCCAGAAGCGTACAGATTTTAAGCGACGCCGGGCTGCGATTTTTAAGCATACTTTTTAATTCATAAAGAGTATTTCCGGAATCTATAATATCCTCAACAATAACGACATGCCGTCCTTCTATATCACAGGTCAGATCCTTCATAACCTGAACCTTCCCTGAACTGACCGTATTACTATTATAGCTTGAAACTGCCATAAAGTCAATTTCACAAGGAATTTTTATTTTCCTTAACAAATCCGCAAAAAACATTACGGATCCTTTAAGCGGACAAATAAATAACGGATTTTTTCCCGCATACTCCTCCGTTAAAATATCACCGAGTTCCTTTATGCGTCCGGCAAGCTGCTCCTCGTTTATAAGAATGCCGCCTACGCCGCGCTCAAGCATTATATCACATCCTTTATAGTCAGATACAAGCTCTTTGAGGTATTGCAGTCGGTTTTAACTCTTTCTGCCGTCCCTATGCCCTCAATATATATAACACCGACACTGTCTGCCAGAAAGTGTATAAACGGTCTTATATCGGCTCGTATTTTTTCGTTAAGCAACTTTTTTACAGATGAAGTAAATCCATTGCCCGCCAATTTTATCCTATCGCCGTAATTTCTGCCGCGTAGTATAATATCTCCACGGACCTTTTCCAAATCTATTATACCGCCGCCGTCATTTTTTATTTCCGCCTTAACGATTTTATTTTTAAATATCGTATTATCACCCTCAGCCAGAAGCACAGACTGAGACGCGCCTATTTTGTTTTCTTTTACTATGGTAAGAACGTTCTTACGGCATACGGCGTATACGCACGAAGCTATATTTATTTTACCGCCGCATTCAAGGATTTCGTCTATACTGTTTATCCTCTCAGAGCTAACCGCAAGCTTTTTACTCTTAAGAAGCTTTGCAATACATCTTTTTCTTATAACCGGATCATATTTTTGAAGACCGCAAAGAGCGCCGTCTTCATTACATATATTATAAGCGGTTTCAGCGAATTTTTCAATAAATTTATTTTCTTCCGAAAATATTTTAAGTTCTGCACAAAAAGTTTTATAAAAGCCACTGTTAATTTGAAGGATTTCAGGTATAATTTTATGTCTGATTCGATTCCGCGTATAATCTACGGACAGATTAGTGGAGTCTGTAATAAAATTCTGCCCTCGTTTTAAAAGATAATTTTCAACGTCATTTCTGGTTACGTCTATAAGCGGACGAATTATATTATCCCTGACGGGAGGTATGCCGCATATGCCCTTAAGACCAGTACCTCTTGCAAGATTAAGAATAACTGTTTCCGCACTGTCCGAGGCGGTATGAGCAGTTGCAAGCTTTCCGCCTGAAGCTACTTCGGCAAAAACCGAATACCTTATATCTCTTGCCGCTTCTTCAAGCGACCGTTTATTATCTGCCGCATATGCCGGTACGTCAATTCTTCTTACCGTTAATTCAACGCCCAATTTTCTGCAAAGGTCACGGCAAAACTGTTCGTCTCTGTCCGATTCCTCTCCTCTGATACAGTGATTGACATGAACCGCGTAAACCTTAATATTATATTTTTCCTCCAGCTCCTTTAAAACAAGCAGTAGACATACGCTATCTGCTCCGCCGGACAGAGCCGCCGTAACGCGCTCTCCCCCTTTAAGCATACTGTATGTATCAATAGAGCCAATTATTCTCTCTGTCAAAATTTACCCTCCGCATTACTGTCGAAATCAGCGTTTGAAAATCTGGTAAATTGACCGTCCCATATAAGCTTTACTGTGCCGGTTTCACCATGACGGTTCTTTGCAACTATGCATTCAGAAACGTTAGGCTCCGCGCTTTCCTTATTATAATATGCGTCGCGGTATAAAAACATAACAATATCCGCGTCCTGTTCTATTGAACCGGATTCTCTCAGGTCTGAAAGCATCGGACGCTTATCCGGACGTCCCTCAACTCCTCGGTTAAGCTGCGACAGCAGAATAACCGGTATATCTATTTCCTTCGCAAGAATTTTAAGATTTCTGGTAATTTCTGATATACGCAAAACCTGGTTTTCTGATTTTACTGTCGATTCCATAAGCTGAAGATAGTCTATAACTATGAGTCCTATATTTTTCATACGCCTGAGCTTAGCTTTTATTTGAGGTACATTTGTTCCGGGCGTATCGTCAAGATAAAGAGGAAGACCGCACAAAACGTCCGCGCTTGAAGCAAGCCTTACCCAGTCATTTTCCGAAAGATGACCGCTTCTAAGCTTATTGGAATCAACAAGCGCCTCCGTAGACAGCATTCTTGTTGCAAGCTGCTCCTTTGACATTTCCAAAGAAAAAACTGCAACGTCCTTATCGGAATGTCTGGCAACATTTGTCGCAATATTCAGCGCAAACGAAGTTTTACCCATACCCGGACGTGCGGCAAGAATAATAAGATCGGATTTATTAAGTCCGGTCGTTATTGAATCAAGGAGCGTAAACCCCGTTTTAGCTCCGAGAAACTTATCCTTGTCGGGACCGGAAATTTTCTGGAGCCTGTCCCATGATTCAAATATAACATCGCTTATAGGGCTTAATCCCTGAACGTCCTTTCCCTGTCTTATATCAAATATTTTCTGTTCCGCCGAATCAAGAAGAATCTGGGCGCTGCTTTGACCGAGAGTTATTTCATGAAGAAGCTCTCTCGCTACCAGAGCAAGACTTCTAATATAATATTTTTCCGAGCAAATCCGGCAGTAGCTGTCGATATTATCAACGGACGGAACCATATTGACCAAAGCCGCAAGATAATTTCTTCCCTCCTGAGCCGTTTCAAAAATACCTTCCCTGACAGCCTCGTTGAGAACCGTTATTATATCCGCCTTTATGCCGGAAGTAAACATTCTGAGCATTATATTGAAAAGCAGTCTGTGCTGTTCATTATAAAAGCATTCAGGCTTGATTTTTTCAAGCACCTTGGATATAACAGACTGATCTATTAAAATGGCTCCTAAAATAGTCTGCTCAGCTTCAAGACTATAGGGCATTTCCTTATCTGAAAAATCAGGATAATCCATAATGAAAAACTCCGTAAACACCTAAAGGCAGCCGAAATATGACCGCCTTAATTTTCTCTATTCTTCTACAACTTCAACCGTTATTGCCGCTGAAACGCCATTATAAAGCTTTATTTCAGCCTCGTAGCTGCCAAAATTTTTTATATCGCTTTTTAAGACAATTTTCTTTTTCTCAATTTTTTTCCCGAACTGCTTTTCAATTAATTCCGCTATGTTTCCCGTTGTAACAGATCCGAAAAGCCTTCCGTTTGAACCAGCCTTTGCCGCGGCAGTAATTTTTTTACCGTCGATAAGCGATTTTATATCCTCGGCATTCTGCTTTTCAACGTCTTTTTTATGCTGCTCCGCGGCTTTCTGTCCGTTTAAAACATTCATGTTTTTTGCGTTGGCTTCAACCGCCAGACCTTTACCAATGAGAAAATTTCTGGCATAGCCGTCGGCAACATTTTTTATTTCTCCTTTTTTTCCGGATCCCTTAACGTCCTGCAAAAAAATAACCTTCATTTATTTTTACGTCCTTTCTCAATCCTGATCTAAAACCTCTATCAGCATTTCCTTTGCCTTCTGTTCTGAAACGTCGGTAAGCTGCGCCGCAGCCATCGTCTGATGTCCTCCGCCGCCCAGCCTTTCCATAATCACCTGAACGTTCATAACCCCCAAGGACCTTGCTGAAATATTAACGACATCTCCGGTTTTATATATAACAAACGAAGCGTCAACCCCGCTGATTCCAAGCAGCTCGTCGGCCGCCTGAGGAGCTATTATCCTTATATCGTCAGACTTGGAGTCAGAAACAGCAATTGCGCACCTGTCGAATATTTCCGCCGTAGATATAAGCGCTGATTTTTTTCTGTACGCCTCGATGGAATTTGTAAACAAGCCCTTAACCTTAACGGTATCCGCTCCGTTCTTACGGAGATAAGCGGCCGCCTCAAAGGTTCTGACTCCAGTTTTCATTATGAAATTTTTAGTGTCGAGCATTATACCTGCTAAAAGCGCCTCGGCGTAAACCTGCGGAAGAAAGCTTACGTTTTTAAAATACTGTATAACCTCGGTCACCATTTCAGACGCCGACGACGAATAAGGCTCGTGATAGAAAATAACGGCGTCATCAATAAAATTAACTGATTTTCTGTGATGATCGATAACTATCTTGTGGACTGCCATATCGTGCAGCTCACGGCTTTCAACTAGCTCCGCATTGTGAGTATCTACTATAATCAGCAGACTGTTTTCAGAAAAATTCTCTACCGCCTGCTGCGGAGTAATCAAAAGATCCGGAATTTCGCTGTGAAGTCTTTCAATAAGACCTCCTGCAAGATTTTTTATCGGATCCACCACAAAGTATGCTTCCCCTCCGGCTTGTCTTACTGCTCCTGCAAGTCCTGCTCCGGCGCCTACAGCGTCCAGATCGGCAAACCTGTGCCCCATTATATAAACATTGTCGCTGTTATGTACCAGTTCCTGTATCGCATTAGAAATGATACGCGACTTAGCTCTGGATTTTTTTTCAACTCCGTTGGCAACTCCGCCGAAAAATCTGAATCCGTTTTCTGTTTTAACCGCCGCCTGATCTCCGCCTCGTCCCAGACACATATCCAGCGCCTGCTTTGCAAACGTTTCGCTCTCTTCAAGAGTAGAGGCTCCTCTGCCGACTCCTATTGAAAGAGTTATAATACTGCTTTTTTCGCCAATGCTGATATTTCTCGCTTTATCAAGAATTTCAAATTTTGACTGAATAATATTATTAAGATGCTGTTCCTCTATAACCGCTATAAATTTATCATGTCCAAGCTTTCTGAGAACGCCGGTAGTCTGCGACATAAAATCCTCGAGCATGGTTTCTATGGCGGCGGCCACCTGCGCCTTTTCGCTCTCCTTGAAATTTTGCAGCACATCCTCATAATTGTCGATAACCAGCAGAAGAACAGACGGCCTCGTTCTTTTATATTTACTGAAAAGCTCGGCAAATTCCGTTATATCAGTAAAGCTCATAAATATCAGCTTCTGATCGTAACGCTGCGTTGCGACCGCTCCTACCTTAAAGGATCTGTCGCCGAAAAACACCGTTGCCGCTCCCTCAAGCATAAGAGCTTTTATATCAATATCGACAGCTTTATAAATCTCTGTTCCGAATATATCATACTCCGGAATTATCTGATCGTTAAACTCCTTATTGCACCATAGAACCCTAAAGTCGCTATCAACGATAACGGAAGGCGTTTCAAAGTAATAAAGCGCCTCGTTTTCAGCGGTACCGACCGCCTCGTTGAGCTTGGCGATAAATTTGAGTGAATTTTTCTCAGCAAGCGCCAGATCTATAAAGAATATAACGGCAAAAACCGCCGTAGGAATAATAGCTACCGCAAATTTTGCTCTATCGTAATTATAAAGCATCATCGCTGATATTATGCAGGACGCTACTAGCATTATCGCAGAAATAATAAATGTAACCGGATATCTTCTTTTCAACGGATTTCACCTCCGTAAATCAAGATTTATAATATTATAAGCTAAGATATGCCTATATCTCCATTATAATCGGCAGTATCATAGGACTGCGCTTTGTTTTTTCATAAATATAATCGGAAAGAGCGTCCCTAAGCCGCGTTTTGATGGAATTCCACTCTCTAAAATCCTGTATGGAGCATGTGGCAAGAGTGGACGCCAGCAGATGGCGGGCGTTGTCTATCAGTTCCTCAGACTCTCTTACATAGACAAAGCCTCTCGATATTATATCCGGACCGGAAACAATTGTATTGCTTGCCTTTTCAATACCGACAACAACGATAATAAGCCCGTCCTGGGCAAGATGCTTTCTGTCCCTCAGAACTATTGAGCCTACGTCCCCGACGCCCAATCCGTCCACAAGCACCTTTCCGGCAGGAACCTGAGAAACAATCTTCATTTTATTTCCGTCGGTTTCTATTACATTTCCTATTTCGCCGATTATAACATTTTCCTTAGGCATACCAAGCTCTCTTGCCAATGCGGCATGCTTTTTAAGATGCTTATATTCGCCGTGAACAGGAATAAAGAACTTAGGCTTTGTAAGAGCCTGTATCAGCTTAAGCTCCTCCTGGCAGGCATGACCTGAAACGTGAACCTCGTACATCGCCTCGTAAACAACCTCTGCTCCTGATTTCATCAGCTCGTTTACAACCTTTGTTACGAATTTCTCATTTCCCGGAATAGGCGTCGCTGATATTATAATAAAATCCATAGGAGTTATATTTACTTTTTTATGATCGTTCATCGCCATTCTTGTAAGAGCGGACATCGGCTCTCCCTGACTTCCGGTAGTAATAAGAATGATCTCCGAGCTGTCGTATCTGTTCATCATGTCGATATCAATGATGATACCCTTCGGAACGTCAAGATAACCAAGCTCAATGGCGGTTGAAATAACATTTATCATGCTCCTGCCGAACACGGCAACCTTCCTGCCATACTTTTCAGCGCAGTTTACTATCTGCTGAATACGATGAATATTAGAAGAGAATGTCGCTATTATTATCCTTTTTCCCTCCGCCTTTGTAAACAGCTTTTCAAAGGATTCCCCGACCTTTCTTTCAGACTGGGTATATCCCGGTCTTTCAGCGTTAGTCGAGTCGGCCATAAGAGCCAAAACGCCTTTGCTTCCAAGCTCGCCGAATCTCGTCAGGTCAATTATCTCTCCGTTAATGGGGCTGTAATCTATTTTAAAATCACCGGTATGAACTATGATACCGGCAGGCGTATGCACCGCCATTCCCACAGCGTCAGGAATAGAATGGTTTACCCTTATAAACTCAACCGCCATACACCCCATACGAACAGTTTTTCTGTGAGAAACCACGTTAAGATTGGCCTTGCCGTAAAGACCGTGTTCCTTTAGCTTTCCCTCAACAAGTCCAAGCGTAAGCTTTGTTCCGTATACCGGAACATTCACTTTTTTAAGAAGATAGGCAAGTCCTCCTATATGATCCTCGTGTCCGTGAGTCAGAACTACGCCTCTGAGCTTATCCCTGTTTTTTTCAACATAAGTAAAATCAGGTATAACTATATCTACGCCCGGCATTTCCGTATCGGGAAAAGCAAGTCCGCAGTCGATTATAAACATATCGTTGGAGCATTCTATAACGGTCATATTCTTTCCGATCTCGTTCAAGCCTCCGAGAGGAATTATTCTTACAGGCGTTCTTCTCGGCTCTCTCTTCGGCTTGGCAACCGGCGCCTTTTTTACCGGTACGGCCGGAACGGCGCTCTTGCTCTGTTCAGAAGATGTCGCGCTCCTCTTTCCCGAATACCTTTTTCTGTTGTCCTGATGATTTTTGGTTGTGTTATTTTCCACTTTTTAACCTCGCTTTTCTTTTCCGGGAATGATCGTTTTTTTAACTTTAAGTAAAATGTTCTCAAGACATAGACCGTATATATTAATACACAGACTTGGTTTTAATGGTAAATCAACCGACGTTTAAAAGTACAGCTTAAAATTCGTCCGCAGAATTATCGTAACATATTATCTCAGTTTCAGCAATAAGCAAAATTAATTGAATCAATTTCCCGGTTTATTATGTACTTCTTGTTTGGTGAAACTTTTTTCTGAATTAAATGAAAAAACGTTCCGGTCTTTTTTTCGTTCAAGACCTCTATATTTCAGGAGGCATACCCTCCTTAAAATCTAAATTAAGACGTATCCGGAATGCAACCACTCCGGATACTTATATTAAACGATTAAGAAAATAACTATGTCTATTATTTTCTTACAGCCACACAAATATACACTTTAATTATACTCTGACTTCCGATAAATGTCAAGGGAATTTTGTCGAAAACGGATTTCCGCTTACGCGCCTTTCGTCTATTTTTCAGTATTTTTTATCCTGCTTTCAATTTCTCCGCAAAGCTCTGAAGCGGTTTCCATTGAAAAGCTTTCGACGCTTAGCCATATTCCCCTGCCTGAAACCGACGGCTTAACTATTACTCTGCTCTTCTTATCTCTGAACGCAGTTCCATCAGGAGTTTTTCTCCCCTCCCAGTGATTCATAATGCTTCGTATATTTTCGCCGTCGGTATTAATGAAGCGTTTCGTAGTATAAAAATCTGGAAGTTCCGAAACGGCCTGCTTCAGATTTATTTTTCTGCCGCATAGAATTCCTATTACCATAGCCGCCAGAAAAATTCCGTCAAGCGTAAAATTCTGCTCTTTCGCAAGCCTGCGGGCATGCTCGTCCTCTCTCCCGTCGCCTGACGAATAATAACGATATATCTTTCTTCCCCTGGACTTTGCATAATCCTCTGCGGCAAACGTGAAATCAAACGGAAGAGCCGCGTCCCTTCCCTGAGAAAAGATATGATTGCAGCATATGAATATAAGCTTCTCATAAGGAACAAATCCGCTTTCATCCGAATAAAGCGCCGCTTTGACGCCGTCAGGACTAAGCTGAACGACCATTTCCTTTTCTCCCTTCCGATTAAGCAGTATTTTCTCACACACAGGGGAGGACGAGCTTATTTTTATGTTATAAGGACAGTTTTCAGGTATAAGGCCCTCTATATGCTGCCTGTAAATCTCCCGAAAGCTGCGTCCGTCGGTAAGCATACCCTCGGGAACTGCCAGATCCGGAACCCTGCGCTTTGAAAGAGCTTCGGATATTATCCTCTCTTTATCCGAAGAAAGAGGGAGTCCACCTTTTTCCCTTATGTCAAGCTTCATAAGAGGCTCGTCCTTTATATATATGCACAAACCGCATTTTGCAAGTCTTGAAGCAAAAAACAGCTCCGTTTCAAGACATCTCCCCAGAGAAATCACGCTGCTTCCGCCGGACAGCAGCCCGGAAATTACTCCCATTTCCGTCGATCTGCCCTTTTCGCTTCTTCCGACTATAATTCTTCCGGAAACCTCTGAGGCAGCGATACCCGCAAATACGGCTTCCGCAGGAGAATATCCTCCGGTTATCTGTCCTTCCTTTATTACAGCTTTCATATATAATACTCCTTTCGGTTGTTTATTCCAAAAGGAGTATTCCCGCAAACCTAAGGTTTTTATACAGATTTTACTTCTTTTCTTAAAATAATCAGTCCGGTAAGATTGGGTATAGCCATAAGACCGTTGAAAATATCGGAAACCATCCAGACCGCCTCAAGCTTTGAAACCGCGCCCACTACTATAAACGCTGTAAATATAAATTTATAAAACGGAATGCCGGAATCTCCGAACAGATATGTAACAGCACATTCGCCGCAGTAAAACCAGCCTATAATTGTCGCAAAAGCAAACATTGCCACTGCCGCAGCAATAAAATACGGAGAAAGTCTTCCGATTCCGGCAATTCTGCCAAACGCCTCCGTAACAAGAAGAACCCCGTCCTTTCCGCTGTCCGCGGCGCCTGTTGTGAGAATAACGAGAGCCGTAACCGTGCAGCATACAATCGTATCCGCAAATACCTCGAAAACAGCCCACATTCCCTGCTGTCCCGGATTATTACAGTCCGCGGAGGAGTGAAGCACCGCTGAGCTTCCAAGTCCTGCCTCGTTTGAAAAAACGCCTCGTCTTAATCCGGCATTAACGCTTTTGCTTATAACTGCTCCGCTTATTCCTCCGCCTACCTCCCTAATACCGAAGGCTTCTTTGAAAATAAGCGAAAAAGCGCCCGGAACGTTTTCTATATTGCAGATTATAGCATATGCCGAAACAGCTATATAAACTATTGATAAAAAAGGAATGAGAGCCTGAGACGCCGAACCTATTCTTTTAATACCTCCTGAAATTATGATACCGGCCATAACCGCAGCGGCTATACCGGTAGCAAGCGGCGGTATTCCGAAGCAGCCGTCAAGAGCAGAGGAAATCGAATTTACCTGAGTCATATTTCCCATTCCCAAAGCGGCAAATGCACAGAACACCGCAAATAAACAGGCAAGCCGTTTGCTTCCTGCGCCGTTTTCAAGATAGGCCATAGGACCGCCGTACCATCTTCCGTGCTTTTTACGTCTGTAAACCGTTCCAAGATAGTTTTCTCCGTATACAAGAGCCATTCCGGCTATCGCGGATACCCACATCCAGAATATAGCTCCCGGACCGCCCAATGTTATCGCAGTTGCGACGCCGGCTATATTTCCCGTACCCATTGCCGCTGCAAGAGCCGCTGAAACCGCCTGAAATTGTGAAATACTGTCGCAGTCGCGGCTTTTTAACGCTGTTTTATCCTTAAAGAGCGAAAAAAACGTTTTTTTCATGATAAAGGGGAATTTTCTTATTTGAAAAAATTTAAGTCGCAAGGTATATATCAAACCTGTCCCCAGCAAAAGAATCAAAAGAGGCTTCCCCCACACCAGATCATTAATCAACGTCAGCATTATTTTCAATCCCTTCTTGAATTTAGCATTTATTTTATGCTATAATAAAGTTATATAGATTTATACAGGAGAGAAACATGAAAAAATATTATTCGGATAAAAATTGTCTTAATATTCTGCGTTTAGCAGTTATTATAATAACGTTTGCTCTTCTCTGCGTTTGCGCATATTTTCTTTCCTTTATTCCTAAACTTATGATTTTTCTTAATATAATATTCTTTGCAGCCGGATTTTTTATTACCGTTATCTATCTGCCGATATATTTCAGAAACCTTTGCTATTACGTTTCAGACGAAAAAATTATTAAGGTCAGCGGATTCTTTTTCATAAAAAAACAAATTATGAAGCTTGAAACAATTCAGTATACGACTTCGGTCGCAACTCCCTTCAACAGGCTTACAGGGCTTAATTTTGTCGTGCTTTATGCATTCGGCGGCATGATGACCATTATGTTTCTGAATAAACACGATTTTGAAGAGCTAAGCTTCAGATTCAGAAAGTGAGCGTAAAATGTATCACGAGCATCCTCTTAAAATACTGAAAAACGCTTCGAAAAATATCTGGCTTCTGATTTTCCCTCTTCTCAGGGGAATCAGAACAATTCACCTTGATTTTGACGTTTTTTATAGCTGGATAACCGGAGCGTGGTTCGATATACTTGTCATTGCCCTGATTATAGGCTTCGGATACTTCAGATGGATATTCACATGGTTCAGATTCGGTGAAAATGAGGTTTCTCTTATGACCGGAATATTTATAAAAAAAGAAACGTCTATTCCATACGAAAGCATTTCCGCAGTTACAGCGGAGCATTCGTTTTATCTTCGGCCGTTCAAGGCAGTGCGGGTAAGCGTAGATACCTGTGCCGGCGCGTTCAACGGCTCGGATATGTCGCTGCTTATGAGAAGAAAGGATCTGCGGCGGCTGCATCATAAAATCCCCAATCCTCATAATAAGGTAAAAAAGACCTTTGAGGTGCGTCCAAAATGGTTTACTATAGTTTTTTTCGCGTTTGTTTTCTCCAGCAGTATATCAGGGGTAATTTATATGTCCGCATTATTTTTTCAGTTCGGCAGAATCTCAAAGGATCTTCTGGAAAACGAATTAAAGAACGCCTTTAACCAGCTTACCAGCGAGGTTTCCTCAAAATTTGCCCTGAGTATTCCTCCCGCCGCTATAACGCTCGCCATTATTATAATAATTACATGGCTTTTTTCTTTTATTTCAAATATCCTTAGATATGCAGGATTTGTCATGAAAAAAAATAAGCGTTCGCTTGAAATAAAGATGGGAACCATTACAAGGCGCAGCTTTCATATTGTTTCTGATAAAATAAACTATATTGATATGCGCCAAAGCATGATCATGAAGATTTTCAGGAAAACATCGCTGAATATAAGCTGCTCCGGCTATGGAAATGAAAAAAACGAACTGCCGGTGCTGCTGCCGATTTTAAACAGAAAGCAGTCAAACAGAGCTTTAGATATTCTGGATTTCGGAAAAAGAATAGGTAAACGAACAATAGCTTCGCAAAGGGCGGCGGTAATAACATTCGCCGGCATACCCTTATCCTTATGTCTGGGTATACCGGTTGCCGCAAAAATACTCATTTACTATATCCCGTCCATTTATCAGTTTGTGCTTTTCTTTGCCATTATGGCGGAAATTCCTTCAATATGGATGCTGATTATAAAAATAGCCGCCCTGTTTTCAACAGGCGCCTCGATTGAAGATAATTTTATAAGCATAAGATATTCAAGATTCTTTGCTTTCCATACCGTTCTGGCCGATATGAACAAAATAGTTAAAATACAGATAATTCAGAATCCTATACAAAAGAAACTCGGCAGATGCCGTTTGGATTTCTATTTTAATTCGGAAACAGCTAAAAAAAACAAGCTTCATGGATTAAGCGTCAAGGACGCAGAAAAGCTGCTGAAAATCTTGAATATAGAAAACTGTCAGACTGTCTGATATGTAGAACGGAGATTTTATATGATATTTTTATTTGCTATAGCCGGATTGTTTGGTCTAATCGCCATACTTTTATTTATTGCGCTTATACGCACAGAAATAATAAAAAAAGAATGCGGCGCTGAAATTCCTTATAATATGGAAAAGGAAGGAATAAATCCCAGTCTCCATGCGGAACGCCTTTCAAAAATGATACAGGTCGCGTCTGTCAGCAGAAGAGGAAACGGGGACCTGACCAAAATCTATGAAATGCACAGAAGGCTTGAAGAGCTTTACCCTCTGATTCACAGCAGACTTGAGGTCAAGGATATAGACGGCGCTCTTTTGTACAAATGGAAGGGAAAGAACCGTCAAAAGGCTCCGGTGCTGCTAATGTCTCACCATGACGTGGTTGAAGCTGCCGGAGACTGGAAATATCCTCCGTTTTCCGGCGCCATAGCCGACGGAAAAATATGGGGCAGAGGCGCCGTAGATACAAAAGGCGCTTTATGCGCGATACTGGAAAGCGTAGAATATCTGCTTTCAAAGGGTTTTATCCCTGAAAGGGATTTTTACATAGCCTCCTCATGCAATGAAGAAATAACCGGAGACGGAGCAGTAAAAACAGTTGAATATATGTATAACGCCGGAATACGCCCTGAGCTTGTGATGGACGAGGGCGGCTCTGTAATGGGAAACATGATGGGATCAGAAGCCGCCTGCGCTATGATAGGAGTTTTGGAAAAGGGACGGGCTAACGTAAAATTCATAGCTCATTCACACGGAGGACACGCCAGTATTCCTTTCAGACACAATCCATTCGCAAGATTAGCGAGACTTATTAATAAGGTCGAATCACGGCCGCCTTTCAAGGCAAGGTTAACAAAACCCGTCGTTGAAATGTATAAGGCAATGGCGCCGTATATGCCTTTTAAATACCGTTTTCTTTTAGGAAACGTTTGGCTGCTTAAACCGGTTATGCCGTTTTTCATGAAAAAAATGGGCGGACAGCCTGCAGCTCTCGTATCTACTACATGCGTGTTCACTATGGCGGAAGGGAGCCGCGGCGCAAACGTAATTCCGGAAACGGCGTCCGCAACTGCGAATATGAGATTTATGGTTCATGAGCCTCTTGAAGCCTCTCTTAAAAAAATGCTTAAGCTTGCCGATAAAAACGATATATGGATGGAAATGATTACCGGATATGATATTCCGCCTGCTGCCGATACAACATGTCCCGCCTATAAAAAGGTTGTCAGGCAGGTTGAAAACACCTTTGGCAGAATTCCCGTAATACCATATGTCATGCTTGCCGGAACAGACGCGCGGCACTACACAAAAATATGCAACTGCGTTTTAAGGTTTGTTCCTTTGACTATGACCGACAGTCAAATGAAATCCGCACATGCGGTCAACGAAAACCTTAACGTTTCCTCACTGGCAAGGGCAGTGAACTTTTATGTTGATTTTATCCGCGGATATGACGATAAGCAAAGACTCGGCTGTATCGGCTAATACTCAAAATACCTGCGCTTTTTAAGCACAGGTATTTTTTCATATATAAAAAGCTAAAGCCTCTTGGCAATGTCGTCAAATCTTTATTTTTTCAAAAAAGGAAAAAGCTGCCGCCGTTTTAAAACGGCGGCAGCTTAAATTACGTCTTTTCAAGACTCTGCATAATAATAATTTTAATATACTTTTATTTTCAGCTTTTAACAGTACGTTTAAGCCATGCGTTTGCAAGATCAAGCGCCTCGTAAAGACTTTCCTTTTCACTGCTTTTTGTAATAGCCTTATTAGGCGGCAGCGTTAAATCTGTTGACATCTGATAAACCTTTATCTTACTGGCAATCTCCAGATCCTTAACCTTTTTTTTCTGCAATATCTGCAGCATAACTACATAATCATCAGACATGTTGCCGTAGTAAATCACATTATCGTGTCTGACAAGAGGATATCCCTTGTAAGTAAAAAAACTGCTGCTCATATTTCTCCTCCTTATCTAATGTCGTGTAATTCTATTCTATCATACTTCGTCTGCATATGATGTCGGATAATGTCACCAGTTCATAACAAAATCTTCATCAGAGTCGAATTTTCCGAGATTTTCAATCAGCAGATCCACATAGGCCATTCTGCATTTAAAGCTCGGTACTCCGTTTACGCTTATCAGCGCTTTCTTGCCGTCAGATTTAAAAAATTCTATAGTCTGCTTGGTTTTCCCGTCCTGAGTTTCAAGATTTATTGTAACGACAGCATCTCCCTCAGGCTTTTCATCTATTACAAATTCCTCAGCCGAGGTTTTAAGTAAAAATGTATAAAAGCTTCTGAATCGCTCGCTGTCACACTTATCTCCGTTTTTAGTAACGGTATAATCGCTTTCGTCAGAGCCGCTTCCCTTGAAGCTGACAGTTTCTCCTCCGTTAATACTGATTTCAAGCTTTGAAATATCCCATACATAAGTACCGAAAATCATTTTAGACGTAATATCTCCGGGCTGAAGTTCCGCCCAGCAGAGGCTGTCTGAGGATACGGCGTAAATAACGTCGATTCCATCTATCATAACGAGATAATATTTTCCGTCCTCTGATTCAAGCTGATTTCCGATTTTTAAAGTATATGTTTCAGGCTCGTCAGTTTTCATTATTACCGTACAAAACGGTTCTTTCAGCCCCGCCGCGCTTATTTCCTCGTCTCCGGGATTAGCTGACACTGCCGACTGAGCAGTAAGACCGAATAATCCATGAGTGGCGTCCTGAGATTTCTCAACGTCAAGATATGCAAATATCGGCTCGGTCATATAGTGAGTAGCAAGCGTACCGCTCTTTTCGTCCTCGTTATCAGCCGATTCATCGTAATCGAGAACTATATCGTAATCGAGGTCAGTTCTTGAAATGCTTATCTCTTCCACATTCGGATAACTGTCCTCAGCGGGCTCTTCAAGCAGAGTTGTTGAAATAAAATATTCCGGATTGTTCTGAAATACGCTCAAGCTGCTTGTCGCGGCAAGATAAACGGCGCTTCCGCCCTTTTCCATAAGGTAGGTCTCCCCATCAACGGGAGATTCGTTTCCTACAAGCAGCGTCTTTTCTTCGGCAGAAGTTTTAACCGTCACTTCTGCCGCGGGATTATCCAAACCGTATTTTGAAATATCGGACGGATTATCCTCAGCCGTTGAATCTGAGTTAAGAGAAGTGCTGCTGTTTAATAATGTGCCTAATAAAGTGTCGTTGAGCGGAAGATTCTCAAAGCCTTCTATCGTTAACGTAATCGTTTCGTCTTCCGTCTGTCCGCCTGCCGGAACAGCCTTATATTCTCCTTCAGTATTTTTAACTGAAACAGACTGTATATCTTCCTTTTCAAATTCAAAAATAGGCGTCGAAACAGAAGCCGAATCTGATACAGACGAATCGCCTGACGATAATTTTTCTGAATCGTCATCGCCGGTGAGAACCAATACCGCATATCCTCCGCCTGCAACCGCAAGAGCCGCAGCACAGGCGATAAGCGTTTTTATGTTCTTTTTCATCGGTTTCTTCTCCTTATGAATACAACGATTCCCGCTGCCACAACTATGAGAGGAATTACGAATATCACTACTCTGCTGATCGCTTTAATCTGAGAAGACGTAATATCAATAGTCTGGACAGAAAGATCCTTTTCAGCTATAATGATTCCGTTTTCCTTGCCGCACATTTTATTAACTGAATTTATAATATATTCAGCATTGTTATAGCTGCTGGAATATAACAAAACCTGATCAAGTATCGTCGCGCCGCCGATAACCATAACGTTATTTACATGAGCTTTATTTTCGCTGTCCATATTAGTTTTTGTTGCAACAGCCATAACGTTCTGTTGGGATTTTTCAGCGCTGTCAGGATCAAACTCCGTAGTCTCCTCTGTTTCGGCTTCCGTAGCGTCTTCATTTTCAGAAGCATCCGCCTTTGCCTGCGCCTCTTCCGCAGTCTGCATTTCAAGCGGGTAAAGGAAAGCTGTGTCGGAGGTTGTCAGAAGAGCCGAGGTTGTTCTGTCAACATTCGCGTCAAAAAGCAGATTTACAGGTCGGGATAACGGAGCAATTATAGGCAGCTTTGTGTTAGACAAACCCTCGCTGTAGGTTTCGTCTCCTATTACCGCAATCGGCGCGCTTAGCTGTCCCTTCATAGTCGTAACATACTGACTTTTGTCATTGCTTGATTCATAAACTATGCTTCCGCCGATTTCAATTCCCCAAACCTCAAGAAAATCATCAATATTAGGAGTTGAATACTGTAGAACGTCCGCAATATAAATCAAATCTCTGTCAAGATCGCCTCCGTTATAAAGAAAATCGTCAAGCTTTGTTATGCAATCTTCAGTAAGATCGTTAATCGGCGCTGGAAGTACTGTTATATCATAATCCTCCGGAGAAAGTTCGTCAGACATTATATCTATTTCAGAAACCTCGTATCCGTTTTTATCCATCATTGAATAAAGCGCGGAAATTGAATAAGCGTTATCAGAGTGATAGATAGCCGAACCGTTGTATTTGCTTATAAACGCTACCTTAATTGGATTGGCGTCCGTCACGCTCATAATTGCAGACGTCAGCTCCTGCTCGCCCTTATATCCGGTAATACTGCTGTTGCCGTAATAATCGGACTGAAAGGTAAACAGATCGTCTACGCTCATAACCTTAACTCTATCCCCGGACGCAACAACAATATCGCCTTCCTTTATTTCTCCATTATAGCTGCTTGAATATTTAGTCACAACATCAGGATTCGAAGCAATATCATAATAATCAAGTTTAATATGATCGGAATAATTCTTATATTTTTCTAAGGTTTCAAGAACCATTTTTGTATATGTACTTCCGGTTGTGAAATAGCTTTCATTTTTCATTACAGCTATTTCAACGTCTTTTTTTATGGATTTCACGTAATCTATAGAATCTTGAGAAACCTCAAAAAGCTGATTTTCAGTTAAATCAAGCTTTAAATTTTTACGGTCGGTCAAAATACCGACTATTAGGTTCACCACTATTACAACCGCAATGAAAACCAACGTTATAACCGTAGCCACAAATCCATATTTAAACTTTCTTTTATTAAAAGATCTTTTTTTCTTTTCGGGTTTAATCGCGTCATTTGACATTTGCATTTATCCTCCTTAGCTCCAGCGTCTTTTCTCAAAAATCCTGATAGTCAGGAAATTGAAAATAACAGCGGCGCTGATATAGAAAAGCACGCTTGAAAGATTGAAAATACCATAGGTAAACTCATTATATTTATTATAAAAGGATAATGAAGTAAATAAATTAGCGATAAAATCAATCTTAATAAACGAGGCAATAACGTCGAACATCTGCAGAACCATCAACAGAAGAAATCCTCCGACAGCCGCTACCACCTGATTTTCGGTAAGTGCGGAAACAAACATAGTTATAGCAATAAACGCGCCTCCCAGAAGAATGAGGGCAATATAATTTGCAAATAATATATTCCATGCTACGTCTCCGAAATAGCTTAATATAAGAGCATATATAAATATAATACTTACGCCCATTATGTAAACTAAAAGAGTTGCAAAATACTTTCCGAGAACTATCCCTCCGAGACTTACCGGAGCAGTCAGTAACCCCTGTTCAGTTTTCTGTCTTTTTTCCTCGCTGAAGGACTTCATAGTAAGAACAGGTATAAGAAACACTATAATAGTGAAAAGTGTGGAAAACAATCCGGTCATATCTGTAGACGCTGAATAAAGCGTCGACGAATAAAAGAAAAATCCGGAAAAGGCATAAAATACTGCCAAAAATACATAAGCGATGCTTGATGTAAAAAATGAACCAAGCTCGCGCCTGAATATAGCGCCCATCAGTTATTACCTCCGCTTTCAGATTCATTTTCATAGGGCCTTGCTTCCTGAAGCTTTTTCAACTGATCCGGAACTCCTTCGCCCATTGTGATTTTAAGGAATATATCCTCGAGCGTCATTTCCGAGGAATTCATCATAAGAATGGGCCAGCCGTGCTTCTGAACCGTTTTATTTATCTCACGTCTAAGGTCGATTCCTTCCTCAGCCTCCAGCTCAAACTCAAATACGCCGGGCTCGCGTTCCATATCCGCCCTGACATATTTTATACCTTCGATTTTTCTAAGCTCGTATAAAATCTCATCCTTATTTCCTTCTATCCTCAATATGAGGCGGTGGTCAGTTGAAATCTTTTTTGAAAGATTTCCGGCTGTGTCGTCCGCTGCAATTTCTCCCTTATTTATTATAACCACTCTGTCGCAGACGGCTTGTATTTCAGACAGTATATGTGAAGAAAGTATAACTGTGTGATTTTTTCCAAGCTTCTTAATAAGAGTTCTGATCTCTACCATCTGCTTAGGATCAAGTCCCACAGTCGGCTCGTCCAGAATAAGCACAGGCGGATTTCCTATCAACGCCTGAGCAAGCCCCACACGCTGCTTATAGCCCTTAGAAAGATGCTTTATTATTCTTTCTTTAACGTCTGTAATTTTACACAGCTCGCATATATCTGTAAGATGCGATTTACGCGGAAGCTTGCATTTTTTAAGATCAAAAATAAAATTCAGATAGGACTTTACAGTCATATCAAGGTAAAGCGGCGGAAGCTCCGGAAGATATCCGATATTGGATTTAGCCTTTATCGGATCCTCAAGGATATCTACGCCGTTTATAAGCGCCGATCCGGAAGTGGATGAAATATATCCTGTAAGAATGTTCATTGTCGTGGATTTTCCGGCGCCGTTCGGTCCGAGAAATCCCAATATCTCACCGTCATTGGCAGTAAAGCTTATATTATCCACAGCCCTCTTATCACCGTAATTCTTAGTGAGATTTTTTACCTCTATCATACTTTAAGCGCTACCTCCTAACATAGCTTTTAAGCATTAACATTATATCTAATTAATGTGACAGTTCTATGAAAAAGCTATGAAAGCTTTTCTATTCCTCTGCGTATTCTGGCCAAAGCGTCCTCTTTCCCTAAAATATCGCATAACTCGACTCCGCCGCCGGGAGTAAACTGCTTTCCGGACACCGCCGTTCTTACAGGCCAAAGCAGCCAGCCGTTTTTCACTTCAAGCTCTGCTATAAGTCCAAAAAGCGCTTTATGAATAGATTCCGTATTCCAGTCCTCCAGCTTTTCCAGAACCGGCAGAACCGCCTTTAAAGCTTTCAGGGAGGTTTCCTCATTGGTTTTCATTTTCTTGTGACAGTACATTGTTATATCATATTCCGGAAGCTTGTCAATAAAATCAACCATTTCAGGAACATCGTTAAATAATTCAGTTCTTGGCTGAAGCACCGAAGCAAGAAGGGGAAGGTCTATATCCTGTCTCTTTACGGTCTGACGGATATAAGGAGTAACATGCTCCAGAAATACCTCCGGCGTCATTCTTCTTATATGAGCGGCGTTGACAGCCTTAAGCTTTACAGGATCAAATATTGCCGGCGATTTTGAAATACCGCTTATGTCGAAGTTTTCTACAAGTTCCTCCAGACTGAAAATTTCTTCCTCTCCCTTTGGCGCCCAGCCTAAAAGGGCAATAAAATTAACAACGGCTTCCGGAAGATATCCCTTTGCCACAATATCCTCAAACGAAGCGTCTCCGTTTCTCTTTGAAAGCTTTGACGTCTGATCCTTCATAACCGGCGGACAGTGTATATACACCGGAACGTCCCAGCCGAAAGCCTTATAGAGAAGATTGTATTTCGGAGCGGAGGAGAGATATTCGTTTCCTCTTACAACATGAGTAATCCCCATTGTGTGATCATCAACGACATTTGCAAAATTATATGTCGGCATACCGTCAGTCTTAATAAGAATCTGATCATCGAGCGTAGAATTGTCCACCGTAATGTCTCCATATATTTCGTCATGAAACGTAGTTGTTCCTTCAAGCGGCATTTTCTGCCTAATAACGTAGGGTATACCCGCCGCGAGCTTTTCTTCGACTTCTTCCTTAGAAAGATTACGGCAGTGCCTGTCGTACATCGGAGGTATGTGAGAAGCCTCCTGGATTTTTCTCACCTCGTCAAGCCTGTCCTTATCGCAGAAGCAGTAATAAGCATTTCCGCTTTCAACAAGCTTTAAAGCGTAATCCTTGAACATTCCCATTCGTTCAGACTGCACATAGGGACCGTATTCGCCTCCTACATCCGGGCCCTCGTCCCATTTGAGTCCAGCTTTTCTGAGCGTATCGTATATTACGTCTACCGCGCCCTCGACGTATCTTTCCTGATCGGTATCCTCGATTCTTAAAATAAAGTCGCCGTCGTTTTTCTTAGCTATAAGATATGTGTAAAGAGCCGTTCTCAGATTGCCGATATGCATATATCCTGTAGGGCTCGGCGCAAATCTTGTTCTTACTCTTTGTGACATTTTAAATTCATTCCTTTCTTAAAGACTTTAGCGTATTGTATCCGTTTTTTCCTGTCGAATTAGGGCTATATCCTCATGAACCTGATTTTTAAGCTCCTCTATGGAACTGAATTTTTTTTCATCTCTTACAAATCGCAGGAAACGAACCTCTATTATTCTTCCGTAAAGATTTCCGCAATAATCAAGTATATGCGTTTCCGCCAAGGGATCCGTATTTTTTTCAATCGTAGGCTTAACTCCCACGTTGGTTATTGAATTGTAGGTTTTCCCGTCAATAAGCGTTAACGTATGGTAAACGCCATTTCTGGGCACAAGCTGTTTTTGACCGAAAATCTGATTTATCGTAGGAAAATCAAGCGTTCTGCCAAGCCTGGCGCCCTCTTTTACTTCCTCGCTTATAAAGTAAGCTTCTCCCAAAAGCTCTCCCGCCTCGGAAACCTCCCCGTTTTTCAGAAGCCTCCGTATAATTTCCGAGCTTACCTCGCGCCCGTTTTTCCTTTCCATGCCGCATACGCTCAACTCAAAGCCGAATCTTCTGCCAAAGCTCTCAAGCTCGCATACGCCGCAGGCGGCCCCTCTTCCGAAACGAAAGTTTTCACCGCATACGACCGCTTCCGCGTTCATTTTTCCGGCAAGTATTTTTTCAGCGAATTCTTCACCGCTCATCTCAAATACATCGCTTATATCAGGCGAATAAATGTATTCTGCTCCCAGTCTGCTAAGTATATCAATTTTCTGTCTGTTCCCGTAAATAAACTCATACGGTTTTCCGTGCTTATAGCTTATTCCGTCAGCCGGAAATGTAAAAACTGCCGGAGTCAAGCCCTTTTTAGAATAATCTACGGCGGCTTTTATAATTTTTCTGTGGCCGCAGTGAACGCCGTCGAATATCCCAAGAGCAACGGCCGCCTTGCTTTTCATTGATCCGCCGGTTATATCAATCATTTTAACAGTCACCGTCCTGATAAAGGTTTTTCAAAACCCTAAGCTCGTTATTGTCACAATCGGCAAAGGCAAGTCCCATAAATTCCTTTCTATATGAATAAATTCTATAACGCTCTTTTCCGTCAAAGCCTTCGAGCCTGTCAAGGCGAAGCTTCACCCCGTTTTTATACAGCTTAGTTTTCAGCTCGTTCAGATAAATTGCCGGCATATCGGCAAAAAGCTTTTCAACAGAAATAACAGCGTTCTTAAGTCCGCCATTATCCCTTAACGCTTCAAGCTCCCCAAGCGTAATGCAATCCTCAAGCTTAAATCCGTTAGAGCATGTTCTTACAAGACTTGTCATTACCGCGCCGCAGCCCAGTTTTTGTCCGAGGTCATGAATAAGAGTTCTTACATAAGTTCCTCCGGAACAGGCTATGGATATCCTTCCTTCAGAGGTTTTTTCATCATAATCGGCTATTTCAAAAGAGCTGACGGTTATTCGTCTCGCCTTACGCTCTATCTCGACGCCTTTTCTGGCAAGCTCGTAAAGCCTTTTCCCGCCGACAGACACTGCCGAATACATAGGCGGTATCTGACTTAACTCGCCTAAAAAAGAGTCGGCCGCCTCCTCTATCCGGCGAAGTGAAACCTCTGCTTTCGTTTCAGATAAGATTTTTCCGGTAATATCCTGTGTGTCGGTTACAGCCCCAAGCCTAAAGCCCGCAATATAGCTCTTTCCGGTATGCGGGATAATACTAACCGCTTTAGTAGCGTTTCCGGCAAAGACCGGAAGAACTCCTGTTGCCATCGGATCAAGAGTTCCGGAATGTCCAAGACGCTTCATTTTAAGGATACCCCTCATTTTAGCTATTACATCAAAAGAGGTAAAGCCCTCCGGCTTATTTATGCAGATTATGCCGTTTAACTGCATTTTTTAATTCCTTCTGCAACAGCGTCCACTATTTTCCTCTTGACCTCGTCTATCGTACCGTAAAGCAGACAGCCTGCCGCCTTGACATGTCCGCCTCCCCCTAATGAAGCGCAAATATCCGACACGTTTACTTCGTTAGCGGAACGCATTGATATTTTATAGCTGTTTTCATCTCTCTGCTTTATTGTGACTCCAACCTCTACTCCCTCAACCTGTAAAGGAATTCCGGCAAGACCTTCAAGCTCTGAGGAATCAACTCCCCACTTGTCAAGAATTTCAGTAGTAACACAGATCATAGTGCAGCGGTCGTCGAGATAATATTCCATTATATCGGTTACGGCTCTCTCTATCTTTATTCTTCCCCTGCTCTTTACCTCGAACATTTCTCGGTTTATTTTAGCGTATCCAATATCGAACGTCCTTTTCAGCTCAGCTACTATCTCGTGACATCTTGCAGTAGTGTTTTCATACTTAAAGCAGCCTGTATCGGTTGCAATTCCCGTATATATGCATTTTGTAATATCTTCCGTCAAGGGTACGCCGAGCATTTCCATAAGCTCGAAAACCACCTCGCAGGTTGCCGACGCGTCGGGGCATACAAGAGTTTTTTCAGCGTAATCCGTATTAGAAATATGGTGATCTATGCATAAATCAACTCTTCCGCCGTAAATCTCCTTGTATCTTCCAAGAAGATTTATATCGGCTACATCCGAGGCTATAATAAACTCAGGTTCAAAATCCTCGTCGGTATATCCGTCAGTTATAAATCCATACCTCTTTGGTATTTCGTCAGAGCATATGATTTTTGCTTTTTTTCCCATATATTTCAATATGTGGTAAAGCGCGGCGCCCGAGCCGGTACAGTCGCCGTCTGGGCTCTGATGAATAAGAATATATGCGTTTCCGCAATTTTTCAAAAGCCCTGCCGCTTCATTAAAATCTATCTTCATATTTTCACTTCCTAATAAATCATATCCTCAAAGCTCTTTAAGCTTTTGGTTAATCTCTGCACTGTGAGCGATGGAATCGTCAGCAATAAACTTTAAATCCGGGCATTTTCTCATATGAAGCCTATGAAAAAGCTCTCTTTTTATAAATCCCGCCGCGCTTGTAAGACCCTCGACCGACTTCTCAGCCTTTTCAATGCCCTCAAAGCAAGACACATATACCTTGCAGTGAGAAAGGTCGTTTGAAAGATCGACTCTGACTACCGTCAGCATCCGGTCCACTCTGGGATCCTTGATATCTCTTAGAATATCGGTCAGCTCGCGTTTAATGTCCTCAGACATTCTTCCTACCTTGAAACTGGACATATGCTACCTCCGAATAAGTTATTCCGGCATAATATCTACTAAAAAAGCTTATTCAGTATATTCCTCCATAATAAAGCCTTCAAGGATATCGCCTTCCTTAATATCTGCAAAACGTTCAAGACTTATTCCGCATTCATAGCCCTTTGCGACTTCCTTTACATCGTCCTTGAAGCGCTTAAGCGAATCTATCTTGTCTTCGGCAATAACGATACCGTCGCGTACAACTCTGATTTCGCAGGACCTTGTTATTTTGCCGTCTATGACATAAGAACCTGCGACAGCGCCGACATTTGAAATTTTATAAACCTGTCTTACCTCAGCTTTTCCGAGAACCGCCTCTCTGAACTTAGGCGACAGCATTCCCTTCATAGCGGTACCGATTTCTTCTATTGCGTCGTAAATTATTCTGTAAAGCCTTATATCAACGCCGTCGCGCTTTGCATTTTCCTCGGCAACAGGATCGGGGCGCACGTTAAATCCGACAATTATAGCTCCGGACGCCTCCGCCAGCATAATATCGCTTTCCGAAACCGCTCCTACGCCGCCGTGAATCACCTTTACTCTAACCTCTTCATTTGAAAGCTTTTCAAGTGACTGCTTAACCGCTTCAACCGAACCCTGAACGTCCGCCTTTACAATAATAGGCAGTTCCTTAACCTCTCCCTGCTCTATCTGACTGAACAGATTATCTAAGGTAACCTTCTGATAGGACTTAAACTGCTCCTGCTTTGCCTCGTGCTTTCTCTGTTCAACAAGCTCTCTGGCAAGCTTTTCATCCTCAACGGCATTGAAGGTATCTCCTGCGCTTGGAACCTCGGCAAGTCCTGTTATTTCAACCGGCACAGAAGGTCCTGCCGAATCAATTTTATCGCCCTTATGATCCGTCATAACTCTAACCTTGCCGACAGACGTGCCCGCAATTATTACGTCTCCCGTATGAAGCGTTCCGTTCTGCACCAAAAGCGTAGCGACAGGTCCTCTTCCCTTGTCGAGTCTTGCTTCTATAACGGCGCCCTTAGCAAGCCTGTCTGGATTAGCCTTAAGCTCCTTCATTTCTGCTATGAGAAGTACGTCCTCAAGCAGTTCTTTAATGCCGTCTCCCGTTTTTGCAGAAACAGGAACGCACATAACGTCTCCGCCCCATTCCTCAACGACAAGACCGTGTTCAGTCAGCTCCTGCTTGATTCTGTCTACATTGGCTCCTTCTTTGTCCATCTTATTGACAGCTACTATTATAGATACGTCGGCCGCTTTCGCATGATTTATAGATTCAATTGTCTGAGGCATAATGCCGTCGTCGGCGGCAACTACAAGGATAGCGATATCTGTAATGTCCGCGCCTCTAGCTCTCATTGAGGTGAAAGCTTCATGACCGGGAGTGTCGAGGAAGGTTATAGTCTTTTCCTGCACCTTAACCTGATAAGCTCCGATATGCTGTGTGATTCCACCAGCCTCCGAGGCTGTAACGTTCGCGTGTCTGATTCTGTCGAGAAGCGATGTTTTACCGTGGTCTACATGTCCCATAACTACAACCACAGGGCTTCTTTCCTCCGTATTATTGTCATTATCGTCACTGTTGTCGATAAGACGCTCTTCAATAGTAACAATAACTTCCTTTTCTACCTTAGCGCCCATTTCGTCTGCTACAAGCGCCGCGGTATCATAATCAATCACTTCGTTAATCGTAGCCATAACGCCGAGTCCCATAAGCTTTTTGATAACCTGCGTAGCAGTCGCCTTAAGCCTTGCCGCAAGCTCTCCCACGGTTATCTCATCGGGTATCATGATTTTAAGCTGCTGGTTTCTGGCCTTTTCCAGTTGTATACGGCGAAGTCTGTCAGACTCCGTTTCCTTTTTGCTTGAATATTTATTTTTATTCCTCTGAGCCGATTTCTGATTGATTTTCTGCTTTTTGGAATAATTATCCTTATGATGCTTGCCGCCGGTCGGAGCTATCTGTTCATAGCGCTCATTGTATTTATCCAGATTAACATAAGAGCCTCTGGTGTCAATTGTCCTGCGGTTATTGGCGACTGTTGTGTCCACGCTCGACGACATATTGGTTCCCAGCTTCTGTCTTTCGCCGTGCTTCTGCGCTTTAGCCGGCTGTCTGGCGTTCTTTTTATTCTGCTCCGCCTTTATATTATCAGATTCTGTTTTGACAGGTTTAAGGTCGGTCTTGGCGCTTTCTTTCCTTGCCGGTTCCTTTTTAGCCTGAACCGGTTCCGGATTTGCTGTTTTCGCGCTCCTAGTATTTTTAGGCTTAGAAGCGGCTTTTTTTACCGTTTCCTTTTTGACGGACTTTTCCTCTTCCTTTTCCGCGTCTGATTTTAACGGTTTATTCTTAGATTCAAAGTAATCGTCAAAGCTTTCAACCTGATTCTTCTGTGAATAGTTTTCTAAAATAATATTCATTTCCTCATCTGTCAAGGCTGTCGTATTTTTTCTTTTTGTCCCGTCATATTTTTCAAGAAAATCTATAAGCTCCTGATTTTCTATTTTAAGGTCCTTTGCAGCCTCTGCAAGCTTTACTTTTTTCGTCATAGGCGAAACCTCCTATATGTTCTTAAAAGTTTATTATATGATCTATATAAACGCAAGCTCATCACTCACTGTTATTTCCGCCGTTTTTTCTTTTTCTTCCTCTGTGCGGTCCCGCAACCGTCCCCAGCGACTTGAATTTCACGGCGAATCCATAATCGCAGACCGCGGCGACCACAACCTTTTTCCCGACGGCGTCGTAAAATTCATCGGAGTCCAATCCGGAATAAACTACATCCACAGCGGAGTTGTTACAGAAAAACTTTACTTCCTTTAAAGTCTTTGCAGAAATATCGCTCGCCGTAATAACGCATGACGCATTTCCGCCGTAAACCGCTTCCTTGACAGCGTCGAAGCCTATTACTAACTTGCCGGCTTTCCTGCATATTGTAAGAAGATTAATTATTTTCTGCTGTGAGTTCATTTTCCATCTCCTCAAAAACCGATTCCTCTATCATGCAGGATAACGACTTTTCAAAACGCCTTGCCTTTCTGGCTTTACGGAAGCATTCGATATTTTTACAGACATACGCGCCTCTTCCGGATTTTTTCCCCGTAAAATCCAGAGAAACCTCGCCTGACGGAGCTTTTACAACCCTTATCATATCCCGCTTGCTTTTCATTTCATTACAGCCTAAACACATTCGCATCGGTATTTTTTTTGTTTTCATATTTTGGCCTCCGCAGAAATATTATTGTTCAGCCGAATCGTCTGTTAATACCATATCGTCATCCTGCCTTGGAGAATCGTATCTGTCCAAACCCTTTATAGGTATCTCAAATTCAGGCTTTATATCAATTTTATAACCGGTCAGCTTTGCGGCAAGCTTGGCGTTCTGACCTCTGTTGCCGATAGCGAGCGAAAGCTGGTCGTTCGGAACCACAACCCTGCATTCCTTCAATTCCCCGTCTGATACCGTAACGCTGATCACCTTAGCGGGCGCAAGAGATTTCGCTATGAATTCAGCCGGATCCTCGCTGTAATTAATAATATCTATTTTCTCGCCGTTTAATTCGTCCACCACCGCCTGTATTCTTGACCTTTTAGGTCCGATACATGCGCCTACAGCGTCAACGTTTTCATCCTTTGACCATACGGCAACCTTCGTTCTTGAACCCGCTTCTCTTGATATTGACTTTATCTCAACTATTCCGTCATAAATTTCCGGAACCTCAAGCTCGAAAAGACGCTTTACAAGATCCCTGTGAGCCCTTGAGATTTTAATTATAGGTTTTTTCGATTTATTTACGATGCCGGTAACGTAAACCTTTACCTGATCCCCCTCTTTGAGATGTTCTCCGGGAATTTGTTCGTTTCTGAAAAGATAAAGCTCTGTTTTGTCATAAACTACCGTTACCGTACCGCTGCCCGGCTCTACCTGAGAAACCTTAGCGGTTATGCATTCGTTTTCCTTGTCCTGAAATTGACTAAGTATATTTTCACGATTAATCTCCCTTAAATCGCCTTTTATGGACTGCTTTGCCGACTGCGCCGCCGCTCTGCCGAATTTAGCGGCGTCAAGAGGATATTCAACAGTACCTCCCAGATAAGCGTTCGGATCGATAGTTCTTGCCTCGTCAATATTAATCTCATTATAATCGATCGGTTCATCATCTACAACAGTCTTGATAAGATACATTTCCAGCTTTTTATTAGCCGGATCAATATCTACTCTGATATTGTCCTCACAGTCCGGATATGCCTTTCTGATTGCCTTCAGCAATGCCGACTTAACCTTTTCCACCAATATTTCTGTTTCAACACTGTTTTCATCGCCCAGAAGCGACAATGCTTCAAAAAAACCGCTGTTCATTTTTACAAATTCCTCCGTTTAAATTATATACTGTTTATAATAAATCTTCAAACTCCTCGTAAAGCCTTACATACGCAATATCTTTAAGGGCTAATTCGCCGCAGACGTCTTCCTCGCCGTCGTTCTCTCCCGGAAAAGCGATAGTAATTTTTTCCTTGTCAAAGTCCGCGAGTATGCCGGCGATTTCCTTCTCGCCGCCAAAATCCCTTATTGCTCTCACCCTTACCGGAAGGCCTGTTCCGGCTATAAAGTGTGATTCGCGGATAAGCTCACGTTCAAGTCCGGCGGAGCCGACCTCGAGTATATAGCTTTGCGGAATGGGATCAGCTTCGTCAAGAAGCTTGTTGACCGGCTTGGTCAGATTTTCACAATCCTCTATTCCGACTCCGCCGTCCTTGTCAATAAAAATACGGAGGTACCAGCCTGCGCCCTCCTTTTCAAAGCGAATATCCCATATCCTCAAGCCCTGACGTTCCGCCTCGTTCTTTACAAGCTCATAAACGGTCTGCTCTGTGGGACCGAATTTTTTTATCTTCATAGTTTATATTCTCCTGCCGAAATCTCCTGAAAGTTTTAACCCATGCTTTGACGCAAGCGGCGGCCCATTTTTATGCCGCAATAAGAAAGACCGGAAATTTCCGGTCTTGAGCATACTTTATACATACTATTTCATATTATACCACATTATGCTTGAAAAATCAAGGGTTAAAAAAACTTTTTTATACGTCAGAAAGGGAACGCATAAGCGTTCCCTTAAAAAACATATCAATTATATTTCGCTATTTCTTCGTCTATAACAGCCTTCCATGAATCGCGAAGCTCTGCCCATGAGGACGGCGCGCCTTCATATTTTGTTATAAGAGCGTCGGTAAGGTTCTTCATAACGCCTCTGGTGTTGTAATCGTATGTTTCGTCAGTCATTCTCGAGCCCATTCCATAGCCGAAATCGAAAACTGGAGTTACATTTGCAGGATCCATAAGTGACTGCCACATATCCCACTGCTCCTCGGTTATGTACTTTGTCTTTTCTCCGCTGGCATTAACTGTCGGAATTAAAGCCTTTTCTCTTGCCGCCGAGGTATACTGCTCGTCTGTAGCCGCGATTCTTTCACACTTGATATATGCCGCAACCGCGTCACCCTTATCTGAATTTGCTACAAGCATCTTAGCGCCGAACGATGTGCACAGGAAGTACTCGTCTGATCCAGGCATTTTAGGGAATGGAACGAGGAATATATCTCCGTCGGGGTTCTTTCCGTTAGACTCTGAAAGCGCCCATGGAGCCATTCCGTAGAAAAGAACTGAACCGTCGTCCGGGAAGAAGCTGTGCCATGCGGTATCATAAAGGTTTGTTTTAGCGATTTCTTCAAGAATAAGCTCTGCCTGCTCTATTTCAGGATTCATTACATTGTTTGTAAACTTTGTTCCGTCATAATTAACAATAGTCTGTCCTGTTGACTGAACAAGAGCCTGCCCGAACCAGCCTGTACAGCCGTATCTTGTTTCACCGTCGTCCGCATTGTTTACAAAGCTCTTCATCATGGACATGAAAGCGTCCCAATCCCATTCGCCCTTCTGATAAAGCTCATATGGATCGTCCAAACCTTCGTCCTCCATCATTTGTCTGCTGTAAATAATGCAAACGGGATCGCTTATGCAATAAGGTACTACATAATGAGCGCCCTTGTATTCCATCTTATCAGCCAAGCCCTTTACATCAGCCCACAGCTCGTCTTCAAGATCAATGTAATCGTCTAATGGCTGATACTGATTTTTATAAACGCCGTTTGGAACAGCGTCCCATTCATAAGGGAACATATCTACAGGATCTCCGCCGAGAAGTCTGTTTGCTAAATCGTCATATTTTGTTTCATAGGTTGTTGAAATCCATTCAACCTTAGCTCCGTAAACGTCCTCAAAAAGCGTAAGCGCGATAGAACGGTCGTCATTGCCTGTCGGGTTAACGTCATAATAGCTGAGCCAGCTTATAGTCTGTCCTTTAATGTCAGGATCGCCTTCATTAATAGAAGCGTCAGCAGAAATCTTGACATCGTCTTCAGATTTTGTTCTTGACTCGGAGCCTGATTTGTCCGAATCTCCGCCGCCGCAGGCTGTAAACGCAGCCATCATGGTCATAGCTGCCAGAGCGGCAAGTATTCTTTTTAATTTCATTTAATAATTCTCCTTTTGGATTAAAATAATCTCTCAGAAAAGTATTTAGCTACTTTCTTTCAATATAATTATATATAATTTCCACCTATATGTCAAGAAAATTTAACGCTTTATAAATAGAAAATTTATGCAGATATAACCATATTTATATTAATTTACAATACCATACGACGTATTTTTTATACACAGTAAATGAACATTTAATTTTCCGAGGAAATAAACTTAAACGGTCCTGATTTCAGAAAATATTATAATAACAGTAAATTTGACAGTTAGGGCAAAGAATGTTATTATATAATATAATCAGATTCAGGAGGTAATTAGATGAAAACAAACAGATTTATAAAAATATTAGCTTGTTCTGTTTCGGTTATTTCATCGGTTCTGTATTTTAATTACGGCGCCCTTTCAATTATAGATTTCAGCGCCGGCGAAAATGAACTGATAAATAATGAAACAACTCCCTTCAAGGTGAATATTACTTCCGGAAATAAAATTGCCGCTGTTATTCCTGTGGGAATAGGCGTAAGGGGCGACGCGGACGAAAGCGGCAACGTATCGCTTTATGACGCTATTGAAATATCCAAATATCTTATAAACAAGCCCAAGGAGGGCTATCTGGATTCTCTGGGCTTCGCCATGTCCGATACCGACCTGAACGGTCAGGTTGATTTATATGACGCTATAAACGTTGCAAAATACCTTATATATACCGGAACCCCTGAGGAAAGATGGGATCGTATATTCAATGAATAAGCAGGACGTATATCGTCCTGCTTTTATAAATCAAAAACGCGGACACTAACTAAAGGTCCGCGTTTTTTCATACTATAATCAGCCGCATTATTCTTCATTATTTTCAGCGGCAGCTTCCGGCTGAGAAGTCTGTTCGGAGGTCTGTTGAGACTGAACAGGAGCTGCCTCAGCAGAAATATTATTATCCTCCGGAGCCGAAGAAGAATCCGAAGTAAGCTTTGAGCCGCAGCACTGACAGAACGGCTGCCCCGGATTTATTTTTGCTCCGCACTGCGGACAATTAGAAGAAGCGTTCATACTGTCAAGCTCCTTCTTAAGCCTTTCAATCTCGGCTTTAGCATTATTTATTCCGTTAAACGGATCCTCATAGCCCGCCGGAGCAGAGTTATTTTCATTAAAAAACTTCTGACCGATATATATATATAGATTATTAATTTTAGACTCTTCATTTTTTATCGCCTTATTGAGCCTGGCCTTTTCAGTCATTTCCTTTCCCTTATCCTGAACGTTTCTGGCGGCGTCGCTTGCCGCAGCCATAGCGTTTCCGGCAGTGCTCTTAAGCTTATCTAAAAAACCCATTTCAATTTTCTCCTTTTAAATATCAAATATTATTTATTATTTCCCGCAGAATCCACACTGATCGCCTTGTCAATAGTTGAAATTGCAACGTCTCCCTGGCTGAACGCCCTAAAGCCTAATACAGCAAACATAATTACTTTGACAAGATCAATAATTCTGCTAAGTACATAATCCAGTTCAAGAGGTATTTCCAAGCTCCAATCAAACAGGCTGTTGAATATGCCCAGAATATCATTAACTGAGCTTATAACCGCTCCGCAGGCGGAAAATACCAGCATCAGCGCCACAGCCTTGAAAGCGGCCTTTCTCAGCCATATATTTTCCTCCTTCAAAAAAATGTAGCCTGCCAGTAAAAGCATTGGTATATATCCCCCGAAAAGCGACGCAAAATACATGACTGCTCCCATAACGCCTACTGAAATACCAATTTTAGTTTTCTGCATAATTTTTCCTCCATATTAAAAATCTTATAATAATTTTATACTGAATCCTGAATTATGTCAATAGTAATAATAAACAAATTAATAAATACTTTTTATATAACGGAATATATAAGAGGAGGCTGATCTGTTGGCCTGTCAGTCAACCTGAAAATATTTTCAGCTCTTCGGGCGGCTTCCTCCAGCTTATTTTTATCGTTAGAATAAAGCGTCATTAAAACGCTGTCCTTTTCGGCATAATCTCCAAGACCGAAATTTATAATCAATCCGGCGGAATAATCAATAGCGTCATCCTTGCCTGTGCGTCCCGCGCCTGTGAGAAGAGATACAAAACCGATTCCCTCGCTGTCAATTTCAGCGATATAACCGCTTTCCTTAGCTTTTATTTCTATTTTATGCTTCGCTTCAGGAAGTAATGAATAATTATTTATAAATCCCGCGTCGCCCCCCTGAGCCGAGATCATCTTTTTAAATATTCTTAAAGCGTCTCCGCATTCAACCGCGTTTTCTGCAAACGCTCTGCACTCCTGTAAGGAGCCCTTTCCGGCAAGCTCCAGCATATTAGCCGCCAAAACCATGCAAAGCTCATAAAGTCTTCCCTTTTCTCTGCCCTTTAATACCTCGACAGCTTCTATAACCTCAAGTGCATTTCCGACCGCTTTTCCTAAGGGCTGATTCATATCGGTTATAACGGCGCGGCACTTTTTGCCTGCATTCCGCCCAGTTTCAACCATAAGAGACGCAAGCCTTTCCGCATCATTAATATTTTTCATAAAGGCTCCGCTTCCCGTTTTAACATCCAGCAAAATGCAATCCGAACCTATCGCAAGCTTTTTGCTCATAATACTGGCGCATATCAGCGGTATACTGTCCACAGTTGATGTAACGTCCCTAAGCGCATAAAGCTTTTTGTCCGCCGGTACAAGATTTCCGCTTTGCGCTATGATTGCAGTACCGACACGGTTTACTGTATCGATATAATTTTCACGCTCCAAATCAACATTAAAGCCTTGAATGCTTTCAAGCTTGTCGATTGTTCCTCCGGTAAAACCCAGTCCTCTTCCTGACATTTTAGGTACTTTTATGCCGCAGGCGGCACAGACCGGAGCTATGATAAGACTTGTCTTATCGCCGATTCCGCCGGTACTGTGTTTATCCACAGTTATGCCGTCAATACCGCTTAAATCAATTTTTTCTCCTGAATCTCTCATAATAAGAGTAAGGTTTTTTGTTTCCTCCTCAGAAAGACCGTTTAAGCATACGGCCATAAGCCATGCCGATACCTGATAATCAGGCACCTCTCCGCTGACATATCCGTTTATAAGCCATTTCATTTCCTTTGCGGAAAGAGGCTGCTTTCGCTTTGTTTTGAAAATAATGTCGCAGGCGTTCACTGTATAACTCCTCCTTTAAAACCGACGCAATTTACATTATATGCGATTCGGTTTAAAAAATGCAAAAAGCCGAATTTTATCAGCCTTATATAGTATTTGCGGCATTACCGCTTTTATCGGTAATGCCGCTTAAAAAATTAATAATATGTACAAGTAAAATTAGGCGATTTCAATCCCAGATAGCCTCTGAAATCATTGCCCTTAACCGTTACCTGATTATCTACTACAACGTAAGCCGCATAGCCTCCGTCTCCCTCGACTATCGAAATCCAGTTTGCCGGATTGTCAGATAAAGTAATTCCAAGGCATGATTCAAGATCAGACCTTACCTGATCAACGCTTATAACCTCGACCGTTCCGTAATGCGGGTCACACTGAGCGTCATATTCGCAGTATACGCTTCTCAAATAAGGAATGTCCTCATAGAATACGTCGTAGCAAGACGCGGTGCTTCCTCCGCTGGAGGCGCTGAACATGGCGAGCGCAAAGCTTCCGTTATAGTAAACGGCCTCGCCCAATACTGAATTTACAGCGTTAATTACATTCTGCGGAGGATTAGACTTAGGATAAAGATCTCCGGCGCTTCCTCCCTTATACATAATATAAGTATAGACCGCTACCGCCTGAGCCTTGATAGCCTCGTTGCTCATAGAAGAGCCGACCTCGTTATATGTAACCATTGATACTATGTCAAGTACCGATCCGCTGACTCCTCCGGCCGAAATAGTATCCTTTGTCCTGCCGGTATTCTGGATATAAGTTCCGGGATAATAATGCTGAAGGATCTGCTGATAGTTCCATCCAGCGTATGACGCATAATGATTAGCTCCGTTCTGACTCATTCCAACTCCGTGCCCGTATCCATAGGTTGTAAAGGCAAAATTGCCCGCCTCAACATTTACAGGCTCAGATTCCTGACGTTCCGGTACGGGAACAATCTGAATTGATTCATAATCGTCCTGCTCTATGTAGCTTACGCCCGTATCGTTTACAACGACTCCCTCGTCAGACGGCTCGGTTTCCTCCTCGGGCGCCTCGACGGTTTCATAGCTTACAAGCGATAAATTATCATTATAATCCGATAAATTAGCCTTCCACCATGCCGTAACCTCGTATTCATCAGTCGAATTCTCTGTCGTTTCAGGAATTTCAATTTCGGCAGCAGGCGCAGTTGTAACCTGTTTATCTTCCACTGCTTCAACATTTCCGGTATAAAGCCTCGCTGTTAATGCGGCGGAACCCATTATCACAGCGGCTGTTAAAACGGCTATGCCCTTTCGTGGTATTCGTAATTCCATATCTCTCTCCAATTCCTATTTATTATTGATCCTCAGTTACAGCAGAGTCTTCACGAGCATTGCCGCCGCTCGCGGTCTTATCAATGTTATCTGCTGTTTCGTGATCACGCAAACGCCTTGCGACGACGATAAAGCGTGAATTGTCCTCGTCCAAATGACATGTTGAAAGCGTAAGAAGCTTGTCCCCGTAATCAACGTCTATATCCGGCGATATCATAGATCTACTGCGAACAGTTTCGACATAATCGTCAAAATCCTTTTCATTGCTCAGATCATGCGTATCCCAGTAAGCAAATTCTGGTCCGTAGGAGGATTCTCCGTAACTTCCGCTTGTCACAAAATATCCGAAGATTATATATTTGTAATCTCTATAATTTGAACTAAATTCAATTATAGGATTTTCATCATAAAAGGATTCGTCCTGCCTATAATAATGCAGCGTGGCAAACTTTGAACCGTTAAGCATGTTATGACCGTAAAGCACCACGTTGTCAGTCTGCTTGCTTTCATCTGCCTCAAAATTATCTCTGTAATCCATAAAAATTGTTCCGGATTCAAGATAATCGCCGTAAAGATCTCTATGAAGATAATAGTCGTTTCCCTGTTCGTCAAGATCCTCGCCGTCATACTGAACAACCGGATAATCAACATAAGTATTGCTTATCTTAATATATCCTACAACATCGTCATTTTCCCTGAGAAGCATCTTAGCAAGTCCGGTCAATCCGGGTTCGTCCGAAAAATTTTCTATTATTGGCAGCTCAGGCTCTGTGGGAGCCTCAGTTACCGGTTCCAAAACATCGGCTGACGAGCTTGACGGAGTCTTGTCCTCTCCGTTTCCGCCGAATACAAACACCGCGCCCAGAGCAATAACTGCTACTGCGGCAGTGCAGCCGATAGTAATCAAGCTTTTCTTAGATATCATTTTGTTTCCTGCCCTTTCATACGTCCTTAATTTGTCGCAAGCGGATAGCCTTCAAATTCGGCGTCTGGATCGTATGTCTTTTCGTTCCATTCATAATATATCGACGGCCAGAGTATATTAGGATTTTTCCTTACGTTGTCGGTTCCCTCATAAGGATCCTCTCCGTCGCGCAAAAGCCTGCCCATAACTATAAGTCTTCCTGTGTCAAAAACGCTGTTGCAGGTCGAAAGCGTAAGAAGCTGATCGCCATATCTGACGTCCACATCGTTAAATGTAAGCGCACGTTTTTTAGCGTTATTCACAAATTCATAGAAATCGTCTTCTCCTGCAAAATTCAGGGTATTCCAGCAGTCAAACTTTGTTTCGGTTTCATCTTCCGCGTCTATGATGAAATAAGCGAATATTTTATATTTATAAGTCTCGTAATTGGAACTGAGCTCAATAATCGGATGTTCGCTGTAAAAGCCGTTTACGTCTTCATAATCCTGAAGACCTCCGAACATAGAGCCGTCCTTCATGTCATGTCCGTAAACAATAAGGTTCTGTGAATTTTCAAGAACCTTAACTCCGTCTACCACATAGTCGAAATAATTTCTCCAGTCAAGGAATATCGTCCCTGCCTTGGCGTCCTCTTTATCAATATTCTTATTGAGATAATACTCGTTGCCGTCCTCTTTCCTTCTTTGAACGACAGGATAGCTGATTTCGGTTCCGGGTATCTTTATATATCCGACAACATCCTGATTTCTTTCAAGAAGCAGCTTAGCGCCCTCTTTAAGCTCCCAGCTTTTATAAGCCTCGGGCTCCGCTTCATTTTCCTGAGACGGCTCCTCTGCCGCGCCGGAGTTAGCCTTATCGTAAATATCCTCTATTTCTTTACCAAGCTGTCTGTTTTTATAGTTTTCGACATAATAATCAGCGATCAGAAAAAGGCAAACGCTAAATACGACGACCGCCGCCATAAAAATTGTTTTCCTTACAACCTCGCCTACGCTGTCGCCCTTCCAAGGCAGGAGTCCCCTAATCACGTCCTTGTATGTTCGCCTCTGATTGCCTGAAACATTCTTTTTAGGAAGATTGTCGGGCATTACGACAAGCATCTGCTCAAGAAATTCGAAAATTCTATAAGCGGTATTCATTCTTATATTATCCCGACTCTTATCCTCAAGCTGCCACAGCTTAAGAAGCTTTACAATACGCTTTTTACCGCAGCTTATGCCGACATAGACGGTACCTACAGGCTTTTCGGGCGTTCCGCCGCCCGGCCCTGCCGTTCCTGTCACAGAAATACATATATCGGCTCCGGATTGCTTTTGAAGTCCTGCCACCATCGCAAGGGCAACCTGACGGCTTACAGCGCCGTATTGCTTGAAAAGATTCTTAGGAACGCCCAGATATTCGTGTTTTATTTTATTAGAATATGTACATACTCCGATTTCAAAAATCTTAGACGCGCCGGGAACTGACGTTATCAGTTCTGAAAGGAGTCCTCCGGTACAGCTCTCCGCCGTAGCTATAGTTACTCCCTTAATTAATAACAATTTTACTACATCTGTAACCAATTTGTCAAGATTATCAGGGGTCACTTCGTTAGTTTGTCCTATTTCACCATTATTCCTATCTGTATTTTTCATACTTTCACCAAATTTTCGTTTACACTATTAACTTTTTATTCTAATAATCAAAATTCAAGATTAAATATTTTGAGCTCCGTATCATTTACCGCCTTGTCTACAAGCTCGGAAAAGTCGAATCCGTTCTGAGCGTTTTCAACATCCGAAAGCAGCGGTCTGACCTTTGGATGACGCGGAGTAAAGACAGTACAGCAATCCTCGTAAGGCTGAATTGATATGTCGAAAGTATCTATTTTTCTGGCAGTTTCGACAATTTCAGTCTTATCCATTCCGATAAGCGGTCTGAAAACGGGTATCCTGCACACTGCGTCGGTACACGCTATTGCGTTCATAGTCTGACTTGCAACCTGTCCTACGCTTTCACCGGTTATCAAAGCAAGGCATTTTTCCCTTTCTGATATCCTCTGAGCAATCTCCATCATCAGCCTTCTCATTATTATTGTGAAAAACTCCTCGGGGCAATGATTTTTTATAGCCTCCTGTATTTCAGTAAACGGAACGCAGAAAAAGGCTATGCTTCCGCAGTAATCGGTCAGTCTTTCACATAGCTGCTCTACCTTTAACCTTGCTCTTTCAGAAGTATAAGGAGGGCTGACATAATGAACAGCGGATATATGTACTCCTCTCTTTGCAAGCATATATCCCGCCACCGGACTATCTATCCCTCCGGAAAGCAGCAGCATAGCATGACCGCTTGTTCCAACCGGAAGGCCGCCGGCTCCTTTAATGTTTTCCCCGTGGACATAAGCCTTGCTGTCACGGATTTCCACAGTAACCGTTACCTCCGGATTATTAACGTCCACCTTAAGATTGTCAAATCTGGAAAGAAGAGCGCCCCCGAGCTCACGACAGATTTCAGGCGATTTCATAGGAAAGCTCTTATCCGCTCTTTTGGCCGTCACCTTAAAGGTAGAAGCATAGCTAAGCGCCTCTTCCAGATATTCAAGACTAACTCTTTTTATATCGTCAAACTGCTTTTCACAAACGGCAGCCCGGCAGAGCGCCGCTATACCGAAAACCTTTTTAAGCCGATCCACAGCTTCGTCAGTATCGTATTTCTCTTCGTAAGGATCAATAAAAATCGTCGACTGAGCCCTTGTTATATTTGTTTTGCCGAGATCTTTCAGACGTCTTTTTATATTTTTAACGAGAACATCCTCAAAAGTCCTCTTATTGAGGCCCTTCAGAGCCATTTCTCCGTATTTCACCAAAATAATTTCCTTCATCCCTTTATCATCTCCGTTATTCAAAATAAAAAAGCTCCTCGAAACGCTTTTCAAGAGCCACGCAAATTAATAAGGCGAGCTTCGCGCTCGGACAAAATTGATTATTCTCTATTGAGCTTATTGTCTGACGGGATACCCCGACCATTTCCGCCAATTCTCCCTGTGAAACCTTTTTTTCCGCCCTGACGGCTTTAAGGCGGTTTTGCAGCGTTAACACCTCCATTTTAACCCCTCCCGTCAGAAATCAAGAATAAACAGCACGATCCAGCAGATAAGCGAGGCGGACGCCGCCAATCCGAAGATCAAATCGTTTTTTCTTTTAAGCTTCGCAAATCTGTAGAGCTTATCGGAAGCGCAGTAGGCCATAGCCATTATACAGTAAGGATAAGGAGAAACGCCCTTTATAATACTGTAGCAGATAAAAAATATGCATATCAGACATACTATTATCCCTGAAAAATTCAAAGCGTCAAGATATATTTTCTGCTCTCTCTCATCAGGACCGTCCTCACGGCCTCTTTTCAATATTTCTTCCTTGTCCATAACAGTTCCTTTCAGGCGCCGGCGCATTTAAATCATAGAAATATAATATCATATCCGCAGGTATATGTCAAGCATACTTGTCATACAATTTTTACCGGGATTTTATTTATAATGTATCAGTTTTTTTTGCGCTTCTTCAATCGCGTCGGCCAGCGTCATAAGCTCCTCCTCAGTGTTACAGAAAGACAGACTTATTCTTAACGCCGAATCTGACAAACGAGAATTCAAACCGAATTCGGTTAAAACGCCGCTTTGCGTTCCCTTTGAACAGGCGGAACCGCTTGATACATAAATCCCCTTGGACTCAAGATAATGAAGCATTATTTCCGAACGTATTCCGGGAACGGATAAATTTATTATATAAGGAGAGCAGTCGTCGCCGGAATTAACAACAACTCCGTCTATGAGCAAAACTCGCTTTATAAATGCGTTTTTCAGATTGACGATTTCCGAATATCTTTTATCCGCCGTACCGCTCAGCGACTTTACGGCTGCTCCGAACGCGGCAATCATCGGAACATTTTCTGTTCCCGGGCGAAAGCCTTTTTCCTGCCCCCCGCCGAAAAGCAATCCCGAAAGATGAAGACCTTTCTTTACATAAAGGGCTCCTGCTCCCTTACAGCCGTATATCTTATGCGCGCTCATAGATATCAAATCGGCATTCAGCGATTTCATGCGCAGCGGCAGCTTCATAAAGCCCTGCACTGCGTCGCAATGAGTCAGACATTGGGGGAATTTCCTTTTAACAGCCGAAAATACGCTGACTGCCGGCAGTATATAGCCTGTTTCGTTATTAACCATCATCATACTGACAAGACATGTTGTTTCGTCAACGGCGCCGACAATTTCTTCGCAGGATATTTTTCCGGAACTATCCGGCGAGATCCTAACGATTTCAAACCCCTGCTTTTCAAGCTCGTTCATCGCGGCTTTAACCGACGCATGCTCGACCGACGTCGTCACGATTCTGGGACGTCGCTTTCCGAACGACCTTGCAGCGCCGAAAATAGCCGCATTATTGCTTTCAGTGGCGCCAGAGGTAAAATAAACGCACTCTGTTGGACAGCTTAACTCCCTTGCAATAATTTTTCTTGCCTCATCTATTGCAATCTGGGCTTTCAGCCCCCTGGCGTGTAAGGACGAAGGGTTTCCGTAATTATCCGTCATACAGTCAAGCGCCGCTTCAACTGCCTCGCTGCAAGGCTTTGTGGTAGCGGCGTTATCAAGATATATCTCCATTTAAATCATTCCGTTTCTATTGAATTAATGCTATTATAACATAAATAACTGTTTTTTTCAATTGATATAAATACAAAAAGCATATAACGAAACAAAAAACGGCGGTATAAACCGCCGTTTTAAAATGCAGACTTAAACGCCCTTATAATAGGTAAGCTCAACGTCCATTCCCACAAGATACTCATGAAGAAGTACCAGATCCGCAATCGTTATGCTTCCGTCGCCGTTTGTATCGGCAGCAGACGCTTCAATTACATCAGGGATATCTTTAAGAAGCATGCTTCTTAAAGCCGCGGCGTCGAACACATTAATAACCTCGTCGGCCTTGACGTCTCCGGGAATAAATCCTAATGGATTTTCCGTTGTTTCCTCGGTAGATTCTGTAGGCTTTTCATCTGCCTTATAATTTTTCCAATCCGGAAGCTCACTGAGGGTAACGCAGAAATCGCTCTGATATGTCGTCTTTAAGGTGTCAAAATTATTGTAGCGCTGACTGTCGGACAAGAAATTATCCGTACCGTTGTCATACCAGATACAGAAATAGAGCCAGTAAGCCTTTTCTATAAGCATATTATCAACGCTTGGTACCGAGTCGTTTTCAGACATAGCCACAAGCTTTTTATTATTCGTAAGATTTACAAGATTATAAAATGTACCGGATATTGCGTCCTCATTCGGAACGCCTGAAAGCCCGTCGGTCCTGTTATATACCGTATTGTATTTATCATACGCCACAATATCAACCCACTCGTCTCCGGGATACCATTCAGGCGACGAGGAATAAGTATAGCTGTTATATTCCCAGATAAGGTTATGAAGTCCGTAGGTTTCTGTAAGCTCGGTATAAAGCTGCTTCCAAAGAGCCTTGTAAGCCTCTGCTCCGTCCTGTCCCCACCAGAACCATGCGGCGCCGGGATTTCCCTCCGCTTCATGATAAGGTCTGAAAATTATGGGTACTCCCGCTTCCTGCACCTTAATAAGCTGCTCGGCAATATCCTCAATAGCCAGCATTATATACTCGTATTCCTTTGTTCCCTTGACAACGGCATTTTCAACGCTGAATGTATCGTTGGGTTTATATGAGCATTTACTCCAATCAACCGCTTCGCCGACCTCATAGCTTGTAAAATCATTCGGAAGATTTATATGCCAGCATACTGTCGGAATACCGTTTCTATCGTTTGCCCATTCAATTATTCGCTCCGTAGAGCCGTCGTCCCAGCCGTAAAGAGGATTATAGTTCATCATATCAAAACCTCTTATAGCAGGATAATCTCCGAAATTTTTCTTGATCCACTCAAATTCGGTTTCATAACCTAATAACTCGTCGCCGCTGTAACCGTTTGGACTGTCCTCAGTATGTCCTCCGCCGTATATCTCCTGCTGACCGGAGATTATATTCTTGCCGTAAACGTCGCAGAGATAATTCATTAATCCCTGAGCTTCCTTTGTCGCATTTGGGTCGGAAAGCGTCGGATCTATATTCAGCTCCGGCAAGACCGCTTTTTTTACGGTAATAGTATCAAACGCGGCATATCCGTATTTCGTAAGAAGCTCTATAGTATTTACGCCCTTGTTCAATCTGAATATTCCAAAGCTCTTGTCAGTCCACGTATCGGCATACGGAAAATCGACCATATTCTCAGCGCCGTTTATTGAAATAGTCTGCATTCTCGAACCCTGGTCAAGTATCTGAACATATCTCGTATTGATCTCGTACATGCCGTCCTCCGGAGCCGTAACCTCAAACCTCATTGTTCCACCGGTCAGGTAAACGAATCCTTCACCCGAGTATCCCGGGAGCTGCTTGTCATAAATAGACGTCCAGACATCAAGTCCGTCAAGCTCAAGATTTTCACATTCATCATCAAAAATCACGTCTGTTTCCGCCGCTCCCGCCGGGACTGCGGAAGCCATTGCGGACAGCATCATCGCCGCAGTCACAGCCGACGCGATTTTTTTAATTATTTTCAGCATTTTGCAATTCCTCCTCATATACATATTACGAATATTTCTCTTTATAAATTATAACCCCTAATCTCCGAATTGTCAATATTAATATAATAATTTATACTCCACATTATCAAATAGTTAAATTTCAACAAAAAGACTTATTATATATTATTGAATTTGACGTTTATACAAAAAGACGATTTATTTTATAAAGCGTCTTTAAGAATTTTATTTTATTGAATTCCATGAGAAATATCTTTATATTCGTAATCCTCATAATCATTAATATCAAAGGTCTTTATTTCGGGATTACCGTCAAACTCTATTTCAGTCAGTCGGCAGTAAGCTTCTATGCCGCCGTCCTCTGCATACCCTTCATAGTCCATAATAACTCCGGTTATTTTATCGACTGTAAATTTAAAATTATATACGCCTAATTTTTCTCTGACGTAATCGCTTGTATATCCTTTAATAACAACGCAGTCTCTGCCCAGTAAAGCTGTTTCCCCGTCGATTTCCCACATATCCTCGACAGTCATAAAATTAAAAATAATATCCTGCGCAAAAAGAGCCTCGCTGGCAGTTCTCGTATTTGTCGGGTCGGCTCTGTGAGCATAGGTATTGATTCCGTCGGCGCCAAGCGTTATGCGCTCGTTATTTGGAATAGGGGCTGCATATTCCCTTTTGCATGAACCAAGACTATACAGAATTGATTTGTTTTCAGATGAAACTTCTATAATCGAATCGTCAGAAGATGTGTAAATTTCAGAAATATTTCCATCAGGCTGATAGGATTTTTCATAACAATCGGCTGTTACAAGATTACATGCAAAATCAGCCGTTGTCACCCCATTACGTCTTAAAATTTCTACATGCCCTTCCGCCGTATCAAAATAATCAATACTATTGAGCATTTTGTAGAATATATCATATTTTGCGATTTCCTCGTTATCTGTTACGGCAGCCAAAGCAATCTCGCTGCCGGAGCTTTGATTCTGTTCAAGACGTCCGCTTATATCCTGAAAATTTTCAGTTGAAAGCATTGCCGCTCCGTTTTCAGCTGTTTTAGGAATATCAGGCACAGGGCTTTTATCAGCGTTAGCACAGACAATTCCCACACCCAGAACGCCGACTGCGCTCAAGGAAATAATTGACGCCAAAACTTTTTTGTTCATATTGATCTCCCCTTAATTTAATATACGACGGTTATAAGAAAATAAATGTCAATATTTAAATTGTAAACTTTTTATGAACAAGCTTTCTGTAAAATTCCCTATTGACAAACCGCTTAGGCAATGCTACAATAATATAAAATATAATAATCTTCGGGGCAGGGTGATAATTCCCTACCGGCAGTTAAAGTCTGCGAGCTAAAAAGCATGATCCGGTGTAATTCCGGAACCGACAGTAAAGTCTGGATGAAAGAAGATAAAAGCAGAACAATGTCCCTGAAATATTTATTTCAGGGATTAATTATTTACCCTAAAGCGCTCCGTATATAATCGGGGCGTCTTTTTGTTGAGAAGGCGGTGTCTATGAAAAAGGAAGATTATATGAAAGCCGCTCTGAACGAGGCTGTCAAAGGCTTGGGATTTACTAATCCAAATCCAATGGTCGGCGCTGTAATCGTAAAGGACGGCAGAATCATAAGCCGCGGCTACCATCGGCGATACGGAGAGCTTCACGCCGAACGAAACGCGATAATCAACTGCAAGGATAACTTAAACGGCTCGGAAATTTACGTTACTCTGGAGCCATGCTGCCATTACGGTAAAACTCCTCCATGCACAGAAGCTATTATTCAAAGCGGTATTAAAAAAGTATTCATAGGCTCAGAGGACCCCAACCCGCTTGTTGCAGGAAAAGGAGCGGAAACGCTTAGAAAACACGGAATATATGTGGAATCGGGGATTTTAAAGAAAGAGTGCGACAGGATAAACGATGTTTTCTTTCATTATATTACCTATAAAACTCCTTTTGTGGTAATTAAATATGCAATGACAGCCGACGGTAAAATCGCCTGCTACAACGGAGAATCTAAATGGATAACCGGAGAAAGGGCAAGAGAAAACGTACAGAAAAGCCGGCTGAGGTATTCGGCTGTAATGGTGGGGGCGGGAACTGTAATTGCGGACGATCCTATGCTGACCTGCCGACTTGAAAACGGAAGAAATCCGATTCGTATTATATGCGACAGCAGGCTTAGAATACCCGCCGACTGCAATATCGTTAAAACCGCCGATAAGGTCAGAACTATTATAGTATGTCTTGAAACAGCGAAAAACGCGGAAATTTACCAAAAATACGGCGTTGAAATTCTCAGAACAGGCGAAAGGGACGGTCGCGTCGATCTCAAAGAGCTTGTCGTTAGACTTGGAGAAATGAAAATTGACAGTATACTGCTGGAGGGCGGATCGGAGCTTAATTACAGCGCTATGAAGGCGGGAATTGTAAATAAAGTTCAGGCATATATTTCTCCGAAAATATTCGGAGGAAAAAACGCGCCCTCTCCTGTAAGCGGATTAGGCGTAAGCAGTCCGGCGGACGCCTTTATGCTGCATAATCCCAGCATAAGCCGATTTGGAGAGGATATTCTGATCGAATGGAGGATTATGGACTGATGTTTACGGGAATAATTGAAGAAATAGGAAAAATTTCGTCTATAAAAAGAGGCGCGGGAGAATCCAGACTTGTTATCAGCGGTAATATTATTTTTGACGACCTTAAAATCGGCGACAGCGTCGCTGTAAACGGAGTTTGTCTTACGGCGGCCGAAATAAGCGGCAGAACCTTCGCTGCCGACGTTATGAACGAAACCTTTAACCGATCCTCCCTTTCCGACCTCAAAACGGGCAGTCCGGTAAATCTTGAAAGAGCAATGGCGGCCGGCGGAAGATTCGGAGGTCATATAGTCGCCGGACATGTGGACGGAACCGGTACCGTTACGGAAATAAAAAACGACGGTATCGCAGTCTGGTATAAAATAGCGGCAGAAAGCTTTGTGCTTAGATATATCGTCGAAAAAGGTTCGGTTTCCATTGACGGAATCAGTCTTACCGTCGCGGCGGTAACGGATAAGGATTTCAGCGTGTCAGTTATTCCGCATACCGCCCGTGAAACAATACTTTCAAATAAAAAATGCGGAGACAGGGTAAATATTGAAAATGATATGATAGGAAAATATGTTGAAAAGCTTACAGGATGTCCGGATATTAAGAATAAGCGTATTACGGACAGCAATATTACAGCAGATTTTTTGATTAAAAACGGTTTTTAAATAGTAAATAAGCGGTTGAAAGCTTAACGGAAAATATAATGCCTTAATTTAAAGGAAAAACGTATTTTTTAATTCTATATAGGAGGAAGCGTAATGTTTGAATTCAATACGGTCGACGAAGCCCTTGAGGACTTGCGTCAGGGAAAGCTTATTCTTGTAACTGACGACGAGGACAGAGAAAACGAGGGCGATCTTATATGCGCGGCGGAATTTGCAACAACCGATAACGTCAACTTTATGGCGGCACATGCAAAGGGACTTATTTGTATGCCTATGAGCCTGGAATACGTTAAAAAGCTAAAGCTGCCCCAGATGGTAGACGACAACACCGACAATCATGAAACGGCCTTTACTGTTTCTATAGATCATATCAGCGCTACGACAGGAATATCCGCTGCGGAGCGCTCCGTAACCGCAATGAAATGTACCGACGATAACGCCAGACCGGAGGACTTCAGACGTCCGGGACACATGTTTCCATTGCTTGCAAGGAAAAACGGCGTTTTAGAACGAAACGGACACACTGAAGCCACAGTCGATCTTATGAAGCTTGCCGGACTAAAGCCATGCGGTCTCTGCTGTGAAATAATGCGCGACGACGGAACTATGATGAGGACGCCGGAGCTTATTGAAATGTCTGAAAAATACGGTCTTAAGTTTATTACAATTAAAGCTATACAGCAATACAGAAAGGTAAACGATAAACTTGTAGAATGTGCCGCAATAACGAGAATGCCGACAAAATACGGTAATTTCAAGGCTTACGGATATGTAAACAAGCTAAACGGCGAGCATCATGTGGCGCTTGTTAAGGGGAATATCGGCGACGGCGAGGGTATCCTTTGCAGGGTGCATTCCGAATGTCTTACAGGCGACGCGTTCGGCTCCGTACGCTGCGACTGCGGGCAGCAATTTGCAGCGGCTATGACGCAGATAGAAAAGGAGGGCAGAGGAATCCTGCTTTATCTTCGTCAGGAAGGCAGAGGAATAGGACTTATAAACAAGCTGCGCGCATACGAGCTTCAGGATAAGGGAATGGACACCTGCGAGGCCAATCTTGCTCTTGGGTTCGACGAGGATCTCAGAGAGTATTATATAGGAGCACAGATACTTCGTGATTTAGGCGTAAAATCCCTCCGTCTGCTTACCAATAATCCCCAAAAGATAGAAGGGTTATCGGATTTCGGACTTTCTATTAAAGAACGTGTTCCGATACAGATGGAAGCAACCGAATTTGACGAATTCTATCTGAAAACAAAGCAGAAAAAAATGGGCCATATATTAAATTATTAATAAAGGAGTATAATAAAAATGAGCGTATTTGAAGGTAAGGTAGTATCGGAAAACATAAAAATAGGGATAGTTGCGGCAAGATTCAATGAGTTTATAACCTCTAAGCTATTAAGCGGCGCTATCGACGGTCTTGAAAGGCATAACGTCGCAAAGAATGATATAGACGTAGCATGGGTACCGGGAGCATTTGAAATTCCTCTTATTGCAAAAAAGATGGCTGAAAGCGGAAAATATGACGCCGTCATATGCTTAGGAGCCGTAATCAGAGGAGCTACCTCTCATTATGATTATGTCTGCAACGAGGTTTCAAAGGGCGTAGCCTCTGTTTCTCTTTCCTCAGGCATACCGGTAATGTTCGGAGTTGTAACTACGGAAAACATTGAACAGGCAATTGAGCGCGCCGGTACAAAGGCAGGAAACAAGGGATATGACTGTGCGCTGGGCGCTATAGAAATGGTAAATCTAATAAGGGAAATTAATAAATAATGGCTAATATAATTCTGGATTACGACGGCACAATCCATGACTGTGCAAAAATATATGTTCCGGCTTTTTACACCGGATATAAATATCTCACCGACAGAGGTCTGGCTCCCGTTCATGAATACAGCTACAATGAAGTAAGCGGCTATCTGGGTTATTCGGTTAATGAGATGTGGAACAGATTCATGCCAGAGCTTGAGCGTTCTCACAGAGATAAATGCGGTAAAATTATAAGCGAAGAAATGCTTAAAATGATAGCTGACGGAAAATCAGTTCTGTACAGCGGAGCGGAAAAAGCGCTTCAAGAGCTTAAAAGTTCAGGACACGCCTTGATATTCCTCAGCAATTGTATGCATGATTATATGGAAGCTCACCGAAAGGTTCACTGTCTTGACAGGTTTTACAGCGGCTATTACTGCACCGAGGATTTCGGATTCATATCAAAGCCGGAAATCTTCACTCATATTCAGCAAAAGTACGACGGCGAATTTATTATCGTAGGCGACAGATTTCTTGATCTCGAGACAGCTAAAAAATTCTCTCTCAAATCCATTGGCTGCAATTACGGCTACGGAGAAAAGGGAGAGCTTGATAGCGCCGATATAACAGTTGAAAGTATTACGGAAATACCGAACGCGGTAGAATCAATCTTAAAAAAAGACTCCCGGACTAAATAAATCCGGGAGTTATCTTTTTTTCAGTATTATATTAATGACAATGTTCGCATTCGCCGATTTCGCCTACGATAGGCACAGGATCCACGCCCTGTCTTGAATAATAATCTGAAAGAGCCGATTTTATTGCCTGTTCCGCCAACACCGAGCAATGCAGCTTGACTGCCGGAAGACCGTCCAGCGCCTCCACTACGGCCTTGTTTGTAAGCTTGAGAGCGTCGTCAATCGGCTTGCCCTTTATAAGCTCTGTAGCCATAGAAGACGTAGCGACAGCGGCGCCGCAGCCGAAGGTTTTGAACTTGACGTCTGAAATTACGCCGTTATCAACCTTTATATACATTTTCATAATATCGCCGCATTTAGCGTTTCCTACTTCGCCGACTCCGTCGGCATTTTCGATTTCTCCGACGTTTCTCGGATTTGAGAAATGATCCAGAACCTTTTCACTGTATAGCATTTTAGAATTCCTCCTTAAAATCAAAACTTGACGAATGTAATATTCCGTTCGAAAATACGGAATATATACGTATTACAATATATAACGTTAAACTGTTTCTTCCCCGCATATTCTTTCCCAGAGCGGCGACATTTCACGAAGACGTTTTACAACCTTCGGAACGACCTCCAGAATATAGTCAACATCCTCGTCCGTAGTTTCTTCATTAATAGAAAGCCTGAGAGATCCATGAGCCACCTCGTGCTTTAATCCCAGTGAAAGCAGAACATGGGACGGATCCAGCGAACCTGAGGTACACGCCGATCCCGAAGAAGCGCAGATTCCGTTCATATCCAGCATAAGCAGCAGGCTTTCGCCTTCTATTCCCTCTATTGAAACGTTGACGGTTCCGGGAAGTCTTTTCACACGATCGCCGTTAAGACGAGTCCTCGGAAGCTTTAAAAGTCCGTCAATCAGTCTGTCGCGCAGCCTTGACGTTTTTTCCGCTCTTTCCTCTATATCCGTATTGGCAAGCTCCATTGCTTTTGCAAGTCCCATTATTGCCGGTATATTTTCTGTTCCCGCGCGCCTGTTTCTCTCCTGAGCGCCTCCGAATATAAGATTAGTCATAGGTATGCCCTTTCTTACATAAAGCGCTCCTATTCCCTTCTGCGCATGTATCTTATGTCCGGAAATGGAGAGCATATCAATTCCCTGAGCATGAACGTCTATTTTAACGTGTCCCACAGCCTGAACTGCGTCAGTATGGAAAATAACGTTCTTTTCACGGCAGATTGCGGCGATCTCCTCAATAGGCTGTATCGTTCCTATCTCATTATTGGCGTACATAATAGTCACAAGCGCCGTATCCTCGCGGATTGCGTTTCTTACGTCCTCCGTTTTAACAATACCGTTTTCGTAAACCGGTAAGTAAGTCACCTCAAACCCCAGCTTTTCAAGCGCCTGACAGGTATGAAGTACCGCATGGTGCTCGAAAACGGAAGTTACTATATGTTTTTGACCCTTTGCCGCAAGTCTCTCGCAGACAGACCTTATCGCCCAGTTATCAGATTCTGAACCGCAGCTTGTAAAATATATTTCCGACGGCTGCGCTCCGATTGAAGCGGCAATTGATTCTCTTGCGGTTTCAAGAGCCTTTTTTGCATTTCTGCCAAGAGCGTATATGCTTGAAGCGTTTCCGTATTCCTCTGTAAAGTACGGCAGCATAGCTTCAAGAACAGGCTCGGATACTTTTGTCGTAGCGGCGTTATCCGCATAAATAAATCTTTTTTCCATATGCAAGTCCCCTGCTTTATATATTTATGAATGTATATCCCGCTGTTCAACAGCAAGACGATCGCATCTCTCGTTTTCGGGATGTCCGGCATGTCCCTTTACCCAAACAAATTCTACCTTGTGCTTTTCCAGCAGCGGCAAGAGCTTTTCCCAAAGGTCGACGTTCAGCGCGGGCTTTTTATCAGATTTTATCCATCCCCTTTTTTTCCAGCCGTAAACCCAGCCTTTGGTTACGCTGTCTACAACATATCTGCTGTCGGTTGTAAGAGTAACCTCGCACGGATATTTTAAAGCCTCCAAACCGCGTATAACGCCGGTAAGCTCCATTCGGTTATTTGTCGTTTCCCGTTCCCCGCCGGAAAGCTCCTTTATATGCTCTCCGCAGCGAAGAACGACGCCGTATCCGCCTGGTCCCGGATTTCCGCTGCAAGCCCCGTCTGTAAAAATCTCAACCTTTTTTATGTCGTTCACCTGCCGAATTTTAATTTACGAATATTATTATAACTCATTTTTTTCATTTTAGCAAATTTGTTAGCTCATGATAACAAAATATTTTCAAAAAAATCTGCGGCATTTAAGCCGCAGACATATCAATATAAAATTATCTTTCGATTATCTGACTTCTGTCCGGACCAACGCCGATCATCGCGATCCTGCACTCGCAAAGCCGTTCCAGACGTTCAATATATCTGCGGCAGGTTTCCGGTAGTTCTTCAAAGCTGCGGCAGCCGGTGATATCCTCATCAAATCCCTCGGCTTCCTCATAGATCGGTTCACATCCGCTTAATTCTTCAAGAGTCGGCGGAAAATCGCTTATAACGTTTCCGTCCGGCTTTTTGTAGCCCACGCAGATTTTAAGAGTCCCCAAACCGCAGAGAGTGTCGAGCTTATTTATAGCGAGACCGTCAAGACCGTTTACTCTAACCGAATGCTTTACTATAACAGCGTCAAACCAGCCTGTTCTTCTGGGACGTCCCGTAGTTGTGCCGAACTCTCCTCCGACATTTCTGATTTTATCTCCGGTTTCATCGTCAAGCTCCGTAGGGAACGGTCCTTTTCCGACTCTTGTTGTATACGCCTTAGCAACGCCGATGATATTTGAAATCATTCTCGGTCCCACTCCTGTGCCCACGCATACTCCGGCCGATAGAGGGTGGGAGGACGTTACGTAAGGATATGTTCCGAAATCTATATCCAGCAGAGTCGCCTGCGCTCCTTCAAACATTATAGTTTTACCGGCCTTATCGGCTTCATAGGTTAAAACAGATACGTCGCCGACATACGAGGCAAGCATTCTGCCGTATTCATTATATTCCTTTATTACAGCTTCGATATCCAGCGCTTCTCCGCCGTAAACATCTGTTATAATCTTATTTTTAAGCCTGCCCGTCGCTCTTGCCTTTTCAGCAAACACCTCGGGATGAACCAAATCGTATACCCTTATGCCGCAGCGTTCATATTTATCCATATACGCCGGACCTATGCCGCGCTTTGTAGTGCCTATATCGGAATTTCCTCTGAAATCCTCTGAAAGACCGTCGAGAACAATATGCCACGGCATTACGACATGAGCTCTCGGATCTATTTTAAGGTTGCCTGTAGAAATTCCCCTCTCATGAAGAGAATTAAGCTCTCCGGTAAAATCCTTAGGATCCATGACTACTCCGGCGCCTATAAGACAAAGCTTGTCCGGGTAGAGAATACCGGACGGAATCAGATGAAGCTTATAAGTTTCACCGTTGTTTACGACGGTATGTCCGGCGTTGTTACCGCCCTGTGAACGAACTACGACATCGGCGCGAGAAGCAAGAATATCTATGATTTTACCCTTTCCCTCGTCGCCCCATTGAGTTCCGACAACAATATTAGCAGGCATTGATTTTCCCCTTTTCAATAAGTTTAGGTATGCCCGACAGCATACATTATGTATTATATCAGAAAAAAAGCTTTTTTTCAAGAGAAAACGACTTATTTTTAAGAATTATATAAAAATCCGCAGATATTAAATACTGCGGACTAAATCAGTATATCATATTAACGTTCTTGCAATTTCAATAGCATCATACAAATCAACAGCATCGTTTCCTGTAAAATCGGCGAATTGCTTATCAGTTTCTGTAAAAGTTCTTATTTTCATGATATATTTGACAACTTCTATTGCGTCATAGAGGTCGATTAAGTCGTTTTTTGAAATATCCCCCTGAACAAACAGTTTAAAATTATACCCGTATTTTTCCGCGTAAGCCTGAGCGGTTGAGTTTTCATAACCATAGATTATACCGTTGATAGAATTAAAATCTTCTCCGGTTTCTTCGTCAAATATCAAATTATTGAAAATCGTATCCGCTGAATCATATATTTCACATTCCGGATTTTTGATTAAAACTGTTTCCAGAACGCTGCAATTCTTAAACGCACAATTATCAATTGACACGACGCTTTCGGGAATTGTTATTTCCTTCAAACTTCTACAGTCATAAAATGCATATTTACCGATTTTAACAACTCTGTCGGGAATTATCACGTTTTTCAAATTATTACAGCCGCCGAATGCGTATTGCTGAATTTCCGTAACGGGAACGCCGTCGATTTCCGCGGGAATCTCAACTTCTGTCACAGGCTGAGCGCATGATGCTATTGTCAGATAGTCGTAAACGCCGTCTCCGTCAGAATCATAAGTATTATAAGTCAGACTTCCATATGTACCGTAAGCTACGGCAGTTAAAGGAATAACTGAAAACATACCTGCTAAAAATATTATTGCCGTAATCATACTTATTATTTTATGTCTTATTTTCATAGAATAAACTCCCTTCCAGTTAAAATATAGTTTACCACTAAAAGATAATATTGTCAATAGATTAATAAATTTCTCCAAACGTTTTAACGCCTTACTGAATTGAATTCAAAAAGAACCCGTCTTAAAAGACAGGTTCCTATAATTCATTTCATCTTAATTTGCAAATACTCTTGATAAATCATGCGGTTTGATGTTATAATATTAGCAATCGGTTTTATTCAAGCTTTTTTCTTATTATACCGCAGACAAATCCTGCCGGTATGCAAAGAAAGAACCATAAAACAGTAAAGGGCAGACAAATCTGCCCGAGTATATTAAAAGGCATATCGGAATAGTTCCAGACATTCCAGCCAAGAATTATATTGACTATCACCCCGACCGTAAATTCCACAGAAGTTATTATAAGAGAACCAAGTATGCACTTCTGCCAAAAGGGAACGCTTCTGAGACCGGTAAACATCTCATAAAGGATCGTCAGGATAATTCCGCCTGTAAGCGTCATTGTCCAGTGAGTAAATCCTCTGGCAGATATTTCCATAAGGCTGTATATAAAACATCCTGTTAAAAATACAAAAGCTCTTGTTCCGATTGTTTTCAAAATCCCGCCTCCTTTATATTATTTACAGATTTATTATGATTTTTCCGCAGAAAATTATACGCTTTAAAGGACGGCGCAGCTTCAAAATATTTTACCGTTATATAACTAAATAACGGTCCCAAGAAAACGCCGCTGTGAATTTTTCGCGGCAGAATGGAGATTATTATGAGAAAAAGCGGAATTCTTATGCACATTTCAAGCCTTCCCTCAGAATACGGTATCGGAAAAATGGGAAGTTCGGCTTATGATTTTGTTGATTTTCTTGTTCAGTCAGGAGTAAAATGCTGGCAGATACTGCCACTTTCGCCTACAAGTTACGGAGATTCTCCTTATCAATCCTTTTCCGTATACGCCGGAAATCCCTATTTTATCGACTTTGACGCCTTAAAACAGGAAGGACTTCTGAAAAAATCGGATTATCAAAATATAAAATGGCAGGATAACCCTAATCAGGTCAATTACAGCCGGATTTACGAAAATTGCTATAAAGTACTTAAAATCGCATATAAAACATACCGCAGAGACATATCGAAGAAATACGGAAGCTTTGTTGAAAAAAACAAAGACTGGCTTGAGGATTATGCGCTGTTTATGGCTCTTAAATTTAAAAACGACGGAAAGCCTTGGTATGAATGGGACGAAAAGCTCGCATTCCGCGAGCCTGCCGCAATAGAAAAGGCAAAGCAGGAACTAAAAAAGGATATAGAATTTTTCAAGTTCATACAGTATAAATTTTATAGACAATGGAGTAATCTGAAAAAATACGCTAACGATAAGGGTGTAGAAATAATCGGAGATATGCCTATTTATGTTTCCTACGACAGCGTCGAGTCATGGACTTATCCTGAGCTTTTCCTTTTCGACAGCAAGAAAAGACCTGTCGACGTCGCCGGATGTCCTCCCGACGAATACGCCTTAACCGGTCAGCTTTGGGGAAATCCTCTTTATGACTGGGAATATCACAGGAAAACAGAATATGAATGGTGGACAAAACGTCTGAAATTTTCCTCAGAAATATATGATATAGTAAGAATAGACCATTTCAGAGGCTTTGAAAGCTATTATGCTATCCCATACGGCAATGAAACCGCCGAAAAAGGCGAATGGCGCAAGGGACCGGGCGTTGAGCTTTTCAAAACTGTTCAGGAAAAGCTCGGAAATCTAAGCATTATAGCAGAGGATCTCGGCTTTATTACCGACGATGTCCGTCGGATGCTAAACGAATTGGGTTATCCGGGTATGAAGGTAATGCAGTTTGCATTCGGAGAAGACAGCCAAAACGAACACCTTCCCCATAATTTTGAAACCTCTAACTGCATAGCGTATACCGGTACGCACGACAACGAAACTCTTAAGGGTTGGGTAGGTTCGTCGGCCTCCGGCGCTCTGAAATACGCGATGACTTATTTCAATATAAAAAAGAAAAAGGATATTCCAAAGGGAATGATAAAAGCCGCATGGTCAAGCGTCGCGCGGATTGCCGTGGCTCAGATACAGGATTTCCTTGAAAGCGATCCTACGTCAAGAATGAATACGCCCTCTACTCTCGGAGGAAACTGGCAGTTCCGCACCAAGGAAGAGGATTTCAGCGAAAAGCTTTCCAAAAAAATACTTAAGCTGAATAAAATATATAACAGATAATAAAATTCTATATTGCTTTTCACCTATAAAAAGCGGCATAATAATTCCGTATATTCAGCGTCAGCCAAAATTTTATATCAGGAGAGAATTTATGGAACAATTCAGAGAAACACTAAAAATTGCTTTAAAAAATTGCAGTAATCCTCAGGAAATTCATAACGCAATAGGAAATACGATCATGAGCTTTATTTCGGAAAATTGGGAAAAATCAAAGTATTCCCACTATCACAGCCGACGCGCATGTTATTTTTCTATGGAATTTCTTGTTGGACGCGCAATTTTTAATAACCTGCTCTGTCTCGGACTTTACGAGGATACCGAAGCCGTTCTGAACGAAATGGGCCGGAGTTTGTCCGAGCTTGAGGAAATCGAGGACGCGGCTCTTGGAAACGGCGGTCTGGGAAGACTTGCCGCATGCTTTCTTGACAGCGCCGCTTCAATGAATCTTCCCCTTGACGGCTACGGAATCAGATATAAATACGGTCTGTTTAAACAGGGAATCGAAAACGGTTTTCAGACTGAAAAAGCCGACGATTGGACAAGATACGGCGATCCATGGTCTGTAAGGCGGGAAGATGAAGCCGTCGAGGTAAAATATAAGGATCAAACCGTTAAAGCCGTACCCTACGACATGCCTATGATAGGATACGATACAGAGCATATCAGCTCCCTCCGTCTTTGGCAGTCTGAAGCTTTAAACGAATTTGATTTCGCACTTTTTAATCAGCAGAAATATATGGAGGCAAGCGCTGACAAAATATCTGCGGAAAATATCTCTAAATGCCTTTATCCTAACGACGATACAAGAGAGGGCAAGCTGCTTAGACTTAAACAGCAGTATTTCTTTTGCAGCGCCTCGCTCCAGGACATAGCGAAAAAACACTGCGAACGTTTCGGAACGCTGGAAAATATAGCCGACAGCATAACCGTTCAGCTAAACGATACTCATCCTGTTATATCCATACCGGAGCTTATCAGAATACTGACCGCCGAAGGAATGTCCTTCGAAAAAGCATTCGCGGTAACGCGCAAGGTCTTTAATTACACAAACCACACCGTTATGCCGGAGGCTCTTGAAAAATGGGACTGCTCGCTGGTAGAAGAGCTGCTCCCTGAAATCTATTCGATAATACTTCAGATTCACGAGCGTCTTATCTCTGAAATGTATTCCAAGAAAATGACTCCGGAAAATATTGAAAAAATAAAAATTATCAGAAACGGACAGGTAAACATGGCCGATATGGCGGTTTACTGCTCGTCTTATATCAACGGCGTAGCCGAAATCCACACGGAAATTCTGAAGGATTCCGTCCTTGCGGACTGGTATAAGCTTTACCCCGAACGATTTCAGAATAAAACTAACGGTATAACCCAGAGACGCTGGCTGGCTCTCTGTAACAGAGAGCTGGCGGATATGGCGACGGATTTAACCGGCGGAAAGGAATGGCTGACGAATCTCGACAAACTGAAATCTCTTGAACAATACGCTGATGACGACGGAATAATCGAAAGATTTCTTAATATAAAAAAGAATAACAAAAGAGCTTTGGCTGAATATATTAAAAACAAGGAAGGGATTGAGATTAATCCTGATTCAGTTTTTGATATTCAGATAAAAAGACTGCATGAGTATAAGCGTCAGCTTCTGAACGCATTTTCAATACTTTATATCTATTTCGGCATTAAATCCGGAGAAATAATAAACATGAATCCGGTTACGTTTATTTTCGGAGCGAAATCAGCTCCCGGATACCGGAGAGCAAAGGGCATTATAAAATATATCAACGAAATTGCAAGACTTATCGAAAACGACGACGAGGTCAACAGATATATAAAGGTTGTGTTCGTATCGAATTATAACGTTTCCTATGCGGAAAAGCTTATACCGGCCGCAGATATTTCCGAGCAGATATCCACTGCCGGAACAGAAGCGTCCGGAACGGGAAATATGAAGCTTATGCTTAACGGAGCAGTTACGCTCGGAACCTACGACGGCGCCAATATTGAAATAGTAAAAGAGGCCGGAGAAGAAAACAATTATATTTTCGGCGCAAGAGTAGAAGAGCTTAAAGAAATTATACCCGGATATAACAGCAGGAAGCTTTTGGCAGAAAATGAAAAAATCAGAAGGGTTATAAATACTTTAATCGACGGAACCGTTTCAGACGGAGGCTCAGGAATGTTCAGAGAGCTTTATTATTCGCTGACAGACGGCGCGTCATGGCATACTCCAGATAATTACTATCTTCTCGGAGATTTGGAAGACTATGTTGAAACAAAGCTTAAATGCATCGGAGATTTTGAGGATAAACGGCTGATCGGCAAAAAAATGTGGCTGAATATGTGCAATGCGGGAAAATTCAGTTCTGACAGAACTGTCAGCGATTATGCCGAAAACATCTGGCATATCGGTAAGATTGATATATAAATTTAAGACCGCACTATAAAATTTTGCAGCCATAAAGAATTAAAATCCACAGAGAAATAACAATCTCTGTGGACTTTTTTCGTATTAAACAGCCTAATAAATTTCCATTTATCAATCGTTGCATACAAGCTTATGTCGCAGAAAAATCTTCGCCTGTAGGATGCCGGTTATGTTTGTTTTCAGAGTACCTTTATAATGCTTCTTTATCTCAACACTACTGAAAGCCGCGGCTATTCTATACTTTTTTATTGAATCCATTTTTCATTAAATTCAGAAATATATTTATACTATACCAACGTTAATTTTTTAACCATGCGCAAAATCGACTTTTTTTTCGAAAGACTGCAAAAACCTCTTGACAGAGGCAAAAAAAAATAGTATCATATTAAAAAAGCAAATATTAAACATTGAAAGTCAGCTTTAGTTCTCTGTGAATTTGGCTGCTTTCTTCGTATATTTAGGAGGATTTTATGCTTAGTGAGAGTAAATTTGAAAAAGAGGGGCTGACGTTTGACGACGTCCTGCTTATCCCCGGCAAATCGGACGTAACTCCGAACATGATAAACCTCGGAACACGTCTTGCCGGCGGCATAACGCTTAAAACGCCTATCATGACAGCAGCCATGGATACCGTAACAGAAGCTAAAATGGCAATAGCGATCGCAAGAGAAGGCGGAATAGGAATAATACATAAAAACATGACTATTGATAAGCAGGCGGACGAAGTCGATAAGGTAAAGCGTTCGGAAAACGGCGTAATTGTCAATCCATTTTCTCTCACTGCCGACAGATACGTATACGACGCCGACGAGCTTATGGGTAAATATAAGATTTCAGGCGTACCTATCGTTGATTCAACAGGCAAGCTTGTCGGTATTATCACAAACCGAGACATGCGCTTTATTTCCGATTATGATACTAAAATCGGAGACGTTATGACAAAGGACAACCTTATAACGGCTCCGATAGGCACCACTCTTGAGCAGGCGCAGGAAATTCTCCGAACACATAAAATAGAAAAGCTGCCTTTGGTTGACGAAAACGGCTATCTCAAAGGACTTATTACAATAAAGGATATAGAAAAAGCGATTCAGTATCCTAACTCCGCAAGGGATAAGAGCGGAAGGCTCCTCTGCGGCGCCGCTATCGGAGTAACGGCGGACGTGCTTGAAAGAGCTGGAGCTCTTATCGACGCACAAGCCGACGTACTTGTACTTGATTCCGCGCACGGTCATTCCAAAAACATTTTAAAATGTCTTAAAATGATAAAGGAGGCTTATCCGGATACTCCGGTTATTGCCGGAAATATTGCGACGGCAGAGGCTGCCGAGGATCTTATTGCGGCAGGAGCCGACTGCCTCAAGGTTGGAATAGGCCCGGGATCAATCTGTACGACGCGCGTTGTCGCAGGTATCGGCGTTCCTCAGATCACAGCAGTTTACGACGTTGCAAGAGTAGCTCAGAAATATAACGTACCCGTTATCGCAGACGGAGGTATTAAATATTCCGGCGACATCGTCAAGGCTCTTGCGGCAGGCGCAAACGTGGTAATGCTCGGCTCGCTTCTTGCCGGATGCGAAGAGGCTCCCGGAGAAACTGAAATTTTCCAGGGACGTTCGTTCAAGGTTTACAGAGGTATGGGAAGTCTGGGCGCAATGGCGTGCGGCTCCAAGGACAGATATTTCCAGGAGGGAGCTAAAAAATTAGTTCCGGAGGGCGTTGAGGGAAGAGTTCCTTTCAAAGGCCCCGTTGCCGACACTATTTTCCAGCTTGTCGGCGGAATCAGATCCGGTATGGGCTACTGCGGCTGCAAGGATATCCCTACGCTTCACGAGCATTCCAAATTTGTCAGAATTACCGGAGCCGGTTTAAAGGAAAGCCATCCTCATGATATTTATATCACAAAGGAAGCTCCTAACTATTCGGCACAAATTTAATATAACCACAAAAGACGCTTCATACGAGGCGTCTTTTTCGTTTCAGGAAAGCTCCAGTATATCGGTGCCCGGATAATAGTGCTCTAAAATTTCCTTATAATCCTTTCCCTTTTCCGCCATGGAATTCGCACCGTACTGACTCATTCCTACCGCATGACCATAACCCTTGGTTGTTATCTTGAATTCTTTATCATAACTTATCTCAAAGGCGGCGGAGCGCAGAGAAAGAGCCGCGCGAATTTCCTGCCCCGTTACGGTTTTATCTCCGATTTTAATTTTCAATACGGTCTTTGAATCGCTTAATTCAGCCTCGGAGAACCACTTCTCCGGCTCATCCCCAAGCTTTATTCCTTCAAAGGCGTTTTCAAGCCGCCGGCGCATTTCGTCCTCGGTAAACTCATATTCTTCAAGATACTTAGGAGCGGAAACATCGTCCTCGCTGTCTACAGGAACAAGATAATCCACTCCGCTGCCCCAGACGTTCTCAGCGCTTTCTGTTTTTCCCGCCGACATGGAATGAAAAGCGGCGATTATCGGCTCGTCCTTATATACTATAATCTCGTTTTCAACCTCGCTTACTGCTTCGCGTACCTTTTTTATATACTGCTCGTAATTATCGCCGTAATACTGCTTTACTTGATTTTCTGTAAAATATGCCTGATATTTAGCGCTGTCGTTGGAAAAATAGGCTCCTCCAAGCTCCGGATCCGGCGACGTTTCAGCTTTTTCCTTCTGACGTTCAGCATATGTATGAGCGGCTACCGCCTGAGCCTTCAGCGCTTCCTTTTCAAAGGTTGCGGGCATCTCGGCACAAACTGCGCCTACAATATAATCAAAAGCGGATATATCCTCGATCTTTCCTGTGGTAATATCAAGCACCTTATAGCTTTCTGATGATTCTTTTTTAGTTTTCGCGCTTTCCGGCTCCGTACTCTTTTCTGATACGACGGAAGCGTTTACCTGCTTTTCGTCAGGCTGACGATGTCTGGAGCTTATTTCAGAAGCAAATAACGGAGCGGCAGGCACCGTAACGAGCAATGCGGCAAAAATAAGAGCCGCAGAGATATAAGATTTCATAAAATCCTCCTTTTCTTTACTCTTTCTGATTTTTTACTTTTGATTCATAAAGTTGACAATCCGCCTCAAATATAGTATAATAAATTTTAAGTATAACAGAATGGGAGTGATACATGTGAATAGTTTCAATGAAAATTCAAGTATTAAAAAATTATGCAGCGACTTGTCCGAACATTCCAGCATTAACCCTAAACTTTACGACAAATTTTTCGTAAAAAGAGGGCTGAGAAATTCAGACGGCACCGGGGTAGTTGCGGGAATAACAAATATCTGCAACGTACACGGATATGTGGTGAACGAGGGAGACCGCGAACCGATCGACGGTGAGCTTATTTACCGCGGCTACAGTATAAAGGAGCTTGTGGAAAACGTTACAAACGACGACAGATTCGGCTTTGAAGAAATTACATATCTCCTTCTGACCGGAAAGCTGCCTAACAAAAAATCTCTTGCCGCCTTTTCAGATTACCTTGCTGAAAGAAGAGAACTCCCATCAGGATTCGTTGTCGACATGATTTTAAAGGCGCCTTCAAAGAATATAATGAATAAGCTGGGCAGAAGCGTCCTTGCATTATATTCATATGACGAAGAGTGTGAAAATCATTCCATTGAAAATGAAATGAGAATAGCCTTAGAGCTTGTCGCTAAGCTTCCGGTTATTATGACAAACGCATATCAGACTAAAAAAAGCTATTATGAGCATAAAAGTATGATAATGCATCCGATAAGAAAAGATGAAAGAATGGCGGAAACTATTCTTTCTCTTATGAGATTTGACAGAAAATATACCAAAGAAGAGGCTCAGCTTTTAGACACAATGCTCATGCTCCATGCTGAACACGGCGGCGGAAATAACTCTACGTTTACCTGCCGAGTTCTGACATCATCCGGAACAGACGCATACTCGGCGTATTCAGCCGCAATAGGCTCTCTAAAGGGACACCGTCACGGCGGAGCTAACATAAAGGTTATGCAGATGCTTGACGATTTCAAAGAAAACGTCAGAAACTGGGAAGACGAGGGAGAGGTTGCGGATCATATGATAAAGATCCTCAACAAGGAAGCCAACGACAGGTCCGGACTTATTTACGGCATGGGTCACGCCGTCTATACCCTGTCGGATCCAAGAGCTGTAATACTGAAAAAGAAAGCCTTCGAGCTTGCCGAGGGAAAAGAAATAGAAGCGGATTTCAGGCTGCTTAATACAATCGAAAGACTTACTCCGGAAATATTCAAAGAAGTCAAGGGAAGCGATAAGGTAGTGTGCGCAAACGTTGATATGTATTCGGGGCTCGTTTACAAAATGCTCGGTATTCCTTCGGATCTCTATACGCCGCTTTTCGCCGTGTCAAGAATTGTCGGCTGGGCGGCTCACAGAATGGAAGAAATACTTACCGGCTCGAGAATAATCCGTCCGGCATACAAGGCTATTGCAAAACCGAGAAAATATATCCCGCTCAGCGAAAGAGATTAAATAATCAGTCAACGGAGGAAAAAACGGCAATGAAAAAATATCTGGGTATTTTTACGCTTTTTTTTCTCCTGCTTACCGGCTGCAGTTTTTCAACAGGCATAGATACGCTTATCGCTCCTCCTAAGCTGAGCCGCGAACAGGAATATATTTATAACGCGCTTAAAAATTATACAGGAGCCAACATAAGCCTTAAATACCCGAAATCAGGCGATTATCTTTCAGCATTCATCATCGCCGATATTGACGGAGACGATGACGATGAGGCCATTGTTTTTTATGAAAAAAACACAGTTTCCACAGAGGATAATTCGCTCCGAATGAATATACTCGACTGCGTCGGAACACAGTGGCAGTCCGTTTACGATCACGCGGCGGACGGCAACGAGGTAGAAAAGGTCGTTATCACGCCCTTAGGGGACAATAAAAGAATCAATATAATAGTAGGCTACAGTCTCATAAATCAAAGCGAAAAGGTAGTAAGCATATACCATTATGAAAACGGCGCTCTCAATACAACATTTGAAAATAATTACTATTCCTTGTTTGACGCCGCAGACTTAAACGGCGACGATACAAAAGAGCTTTTTATCGCCCTTAACCAAAGCACCTCAAGAGACGCTTCCGCTGAAATATATCATCTGAATGAAAACGGCGAATACTCCCGTTCCTCAGTAGGCCTTGAGGAAGGATATACAGATTATCAGCAAGCGACGTACGGTATTTTAGAGGACGGCTCCACCGGAATATATCTTGACGCAGTTGCGGGAAACGGAAAAATCGTTACAACGGTTTTTTCCGTTGATGAAAATAATGTTTTAAACAGAATTTTTACTCCTGACAGCCAAACAGAAGAAACTGCAAGACCATCCGCCTATATCTGCACGGATATAGACGGCGACGGACGCGTTGAAATACCCGTTCCGCAGCTTTTTCCCGGCTACAGCGAAAACGACAGTATTCCGCTTAGCTTAACTAAATGGTATGAGCTAAAAGATAAAAAGCTTTCGGTAAAAATGTGCGGCTACCAAAGCATAACAAACGGATATTCATTTATATTTCCGGACGGCTGGCTGGGAAATGTGACCGCTTACGCCGATTCTTCAATGAGCCGTATCGTTTTCACCAGATTTACAGGAAAAGCGCATGAAGATGAAAAACGCCTTTTCAGTCTGCAAACAATTTCCAATAATGGTTCTGAAAAAATCAACAGGCTTCTGAATCAAGGCTACGAGCTGCTTCATTCCAGAGGCGATAAACTGTTTTTGATAGATATAAATGAGGACGACGAGCTGACGCAGCCTTCTGCGGAGCTTATGTTCCGATTCAATTTCAAGGACTAAGGCAATAATATCAAAGCCGCCGTTTAAACTCTTCGCGGCTTTGAAACAAAGGATGGAGAAAAAAGACCATGAAACGTATATTGGTATGCGAGGACGAGGACGCAATCCGTGATTTTGTTGTAATTAACCTTAAACGTGCAGGATATGACGTTTACGATGTAAACTGCGGAGAGGAGGCTTTAAGAGTTTTCGATGAAGAAAACGGAAACTTTGACATTGTTCTCCTCGATATAATGATGCCGGGAATCGACGGCTTTACAGTCTGCAAAAAGCTCCGTGAAAAAAGCTCCACTCCCGGAATAATCATGCTGACTGCAAAGGCTCAGGAAATGGACAAGGTAAACGGACTGATGATAGGCGCGGACGATTATATTACAAAGCCGTTTTCCCCTTCAGAGCTTACCGCAAGGGTAGACGCAATTTACCGTAGGGTGTGCATGAGCTTTATAAAGGACGATAAATCCATGCGGCTTGAATCCGGTCCTTTTGTTTTGGATATAAACAGCAGAACGGTCACAAAAAACGGCGTTTCTATAGATCTTACCCAGGTAGAATATCAGATTCTGGAATATTTCATGAATAATAAAAATACCGCTCTTGACCGTTCAAGCATACTAAATCACATATGGGGCGAAAGCTATTACGGCGACGATAAAATCGTCGATGTGAACATAAGAAGAATACGCCTTAAAATAGAGGACGAGCCTTCTAATCCCCAATATATCATGACTATATGGGGTTACGGCTATAAATGGAACGAGAAGTAACGAAACGGAGTTTTAAGTGGCAAAAAAAAGCATAACAAAACGCTGGCTTATAAACAATCTGGGCGTTGTGCTTATGATACTTCTTATCATAGAAATGGTTTTTATTTATGTAGTCCAGAATTATTATTACAGCTCCGCTAAGCAGTATCTTGTATCAAAGCTAAACGCAGTTACAAGCATACTTTCGCTTTACGCCGACGATACCAGCGTTAATTTTTCCTCAGAGGTCAGGAATATGCTCGAAAATTTCTCCGAAAAGGATAAAATGGAGCTTATGGCTATAAACTCTAAGGGACACATTGCTCTTACATCATCCGGCTTTTCTCCGGATTCCGATACGGTAATGAACGATTATGAAGACGCAATTAAAAGCGATAATAATTACGGCTATTATATAGGAAAGCAGGACGGCGATGAAAAAATAATGGCTGCCGCTTATTCCATTGCTTCTATGAACACTGAATACAGCGCCGTAAGAGTCGTTATATCGCTTTCAGAAATAGACAATGCAATTACAGGCTTTATTATAGTTATGACGGCCGTCTGCATAGCTATACTGCTGCTGATGGCCTTAACCGGATTTTATTTTATAAATTCCATAGTCAAGCCTGTTCAGCAGATAAGCGCAACGGCCGCCAAATTCGCCAAGGGAGATTTTTCCCTCCGGATAAAAAATGACAGCGGCGACGAAATCGGAGATCTATGCACTGCCATAAATCATATGGCAGACGAGCTTTCCAGCGCGGATACTATGAAAAACGAGTTTATATCGTCGGTTTCTCACGAGCTCAGAACTCCCCTTACAGCTATTAAGGGCTGGGCAGAAACCATAAATAATGAAAGAGATCCTGTAATTACCGGAAAAGGTATAAGAGTTATAACTAACGAAACTGAAAGGCTTTCAAGAATGGTAGAGGAGCTTCTCGATTTTTCAAGAATGCAAAGCGGTCATTTCACATTGCAGCAGGACACTATGGATATACTTGCCGAGCTTGGCGACGCCGTGCTGATATACGCCGAAAAGGCAAGAAGCGAGAACGTGACGATAATTTACGAAGAACCAGAGATGCTTCCTTTTGTCAACGGGGATAAGAACAGGATAAGGCAGGTGTTTATCAATATTATAGACAATGCCATAAAATATTCCAATATAGGCGGTGTTGTTAGAATATTCGCCTCAGAAACGGAAAACGGAGATATATGCGTTATAGTGGAGGATAACGGCTGCGGCATAAAAAAAACCGATCTTCCCAAAATCAAAACCAAATTCTATAAAGCTAACCATACGAAAAAGGGCTCGGGTATCGGCCTTGCGGTCGCCGATGAGATAATAACCATGCACGGCGGAACTCTGACCGTTGACAGTGAGGAAGGAAAAGGAACCAAGGTAACTATAACTATTCCAACGCAGAAAAACGGAGTATAAAACAGTCCCGAACGGGACGGAAAGGTATTTTGTAGTATGAGCGAACAGAAAACGTCGTATAAATCAAAAATCGGCGGACAGGCGCTTATTGAGGGCGTTATGATGAACGGCGTCCATAAGGGCGCGATGGCGTGCCGTCTCCCCAACGGAACGATAGATCTTGAGGTTTGGGATAAAAAGCCTGTTACGGCATGGTACAGAAAAACTCCACTTATTAGAGGTATCTTCAATTTTGTCATATCAATGAAGGAGGGCTATCGCTGTCTTATGAAATCTGCTGAAAAGCAGATGGACGACGAGGAAACTCCGGAGGATGAAAAGTTAAGCGATAAAGCAATGAATATTATTATGACGGTCGCAATGATTCTTGGAATTGTTCTCGCAGTCGGTCTGTTTGTTTTTTTGCCGAAATGGTTGGTAAACTTTTCTGATACGCTTACGGAAAACCGTTATCTCCGCTCATTATCGGAGGGTATAATCAAAATAGTCATATTTATAGCATATCTGGGCTGCACAGCGCTTATGAAGGATTTAAGACGTACATACGAATATCACGGCGCAGAGCACAAAACAATAGCCTGCCTTGAGGCTGGTCTTGAGCTGACGGTTGACAACGTAAAAAAGCAGAAACGCTTTCATCCGCGGTGCGGTACAAGCTTTCTTTTTATCACTCTTATAATCAGTATACTTGTTATGTGTCTTGTTCCTTTCACAATAGTCTGGCAGAGAGTAATTGCAAGTATTATTCTTATTCCCGTTATGGTTGGAATATCCTATGAGCTTATAAGAATCGCAGGGCGTTACGACAACATATTAACAAGGATTATTTCCGCTCCCGGTCTTTATATACAGAGACTGACAACAAAGGAGCCAGACGAAAAGCAGATAGAAGTCGCAATAGAGGCGATAAAGCCCTGTATACCGGAAAACCCTGAGGAGGACAGATGGTAACGGCTCCCCAGCTCTATTTTCACATAAAGAATATTTTTGAAAATAACCGTATAGAAAACCCGCAGTTTGAAGCCATGTGCGTCGTCGAGCATATATTCAGAAAAAAGCTTGGCACTCTTCTGCTTGAAAAGCCTTTTGCCGCCGAAGAGCAAATTAAATTTGCGGATAATATCGCTTACAGAAGGATCAGCGGCGAGCCGCTACAGTATCTTCTGGGGGAATGGGAGTTTTTCGGTCTGCCTTTTTATGTCGGCCGCGGAGTTCTTATTCCAAGACAGGATACCGAAACGCTGGTTGAGACAGTCATAGAATCCTCACGGAATTTCATCAAGCCGAAGATAATAGACCTTTGCAGCGGAAGCGGATGTATTGCGTGCTCGGTTTCCGCTTATGTAAAGAACGCCGAGGTATACGCCCTTGAAAAATCAGAGCGCGCTATCGGTTATCTTAACAAAAATATAGAATTAAATAAATCGAAAATTACAGTAATTCAAGCAGACGTTTTAAAGCCCGAAGCCGCTCTCGTATACGGGAATTTCGATATAATAGCATGCAATCCCCCCTATCTTACCGCGAACGATATGAATTTCCTTCAGAAAGAAGTGACATACGAGCCTGCCGAGGCCTTGTTCGGAGGTCTTGACGGTCTGGATTTTTACAGGAAAATAACAGAGCTGTGGCGAAATTTCTTAAATGACGGCGGGATCCTTGCCTATGAGATTGGAATGGGCCAGGAAAACGATGTATCAGATATAATGAAAAAAAATGGATTTACAAATATATTATTTATCAAAGACCTCTCCGGCGTTATCCGGGTGGTAAAAGGTGAAAAAGCAATTTAACGCCGTATTCAAACGGCAGAATGGAGATTCTTGAATGGCAAAATCAGACTTGAAAAAAAAGGTAAAACCTATAATGCTGCCGACATCTCAGGAAGAAAAAAAGAAAGCGCTTGCGGGAGCTATCGCGCAAATAGAAAAGAATTTCGGAAAGGGCGCAATAATAAAGCTCGGCTCTAATCAGACTATGCAAGTAGACGCTATTCCTACCGGATCCATGGGACTTGATCTGGCGCTCGGAATCGGAGGAGTTCCTAAGGGAAGAATAGTCGAGCTATACGGTCCGGAAAGCTCCGGCAAAACCACCGTAGCTCTCCATATAATAGCCGAGGCTCAAAAAAAAGGCGGAGAGGTGGCCTTTGTAGACGTCGAACACGCGCTTGATCCGCAGTATGCGGCAGCTCTTGGAGTCGACGTGGATAATCTGCTCGTATCTCAGCCGGACAGCGGCGAGCAGGCGCTTGAAATCATGGAAGCGCTGGTGCGCTCAGGGGCTGTGGACGTGGTAGTTCTCGACTCAGTTGCAGCTCTCACCACAAAGGCGGAAATAGACGGTAATATGGGCGATTCAAATGTGGGACAGCTTGCAAGGCTTATGTCGCAGGCAATGAGAAAGCTCACACCTCTTCTTTCAAAAACTAACTGCGTGGCTATTTTTATCAATCAGATCCGTGAAAAAATCGGCGTAATGTACGGCAACCCTGAAACCACGCCGGGCGGACGCGCTCTTAAATTTTATGCGTCGGTTATTATAGATGTAAGAAAGGGCGAGGCTATAAAAAACGGCACAGAGCTTATAGGCTCAAGGACCAAAATAAAAATTAAGAAAAATAAGGTCGCTCCTCCTTTTAAGGAATGTGAGTTTGATATAATATTTGGAAAAGGAATTTCCCGAACCGGAGAGGTGCTGGATCTTGCGGTTGAGCTGGACGTTATCAAAAAAAGCGGAGCTTGGTTTAGCTATGACGGTCAGAAACTCGGTCAAGGCCGCGACAACGCTAAAAAGGCGCTTGAGGAAAATCCGGAGCTTATGAAGGTCGTTGAGGAAAAAATCAACGAAAACAAGGACGCGCTTATGGCTGTAACAAAAGCCTCCAAAAAAAGGACTAAGCTTGAGGAAGCGGCTGAAACGGCGGCTTTAGGAGATATCGATGACATTGAAGATATTGGAGATATGAATGAAATTGATCCTGTAATCAGCGCTGAAGACGATTTTGAAGAATTTACGCCGGCGGATGACGAATAATTATGAAAATCACATCTATTGAAAAATATAAGGGCGATACCTTCCGCGTTATTATTGACGGAATCAAAAAAGTTTACCTTCACAGAGAAATTATACAAAAATTCAGTCTGGAGCCTTCATGTGAAATTAAAAGTGAAACGCTTACTGAAATTCTTTACGCATCGGATTTGCGGCGGGCTTCACGCAGAGCAATGTACCTGATAAATGAACGGGATTACTCTTATATTCAGCTTTTTGAAAGGCTTCAGAAGAATTACCCCGACGATATATGCTTTAAGGTTGTAAACCAAATGGCTGAAAAGGGCTACATAAACGACCGCAGATACGCCGACGAAATCGTATACAGCTACATGATATGCAAATGCTACGGCCCCAGAAGGGTAAAGCAGGAGCTTTACAAAAGAGGAGTAAAGGGACAGACTGCCGAAACAGCGCTGGAAAATGCGTCTGAAGGATTATACGAACGTCTTTTATCAGTTATAGAAAAAAAATATGCTGATTACCTCGATGATCCGGACGATAAAAGAGCCGTTGATAAGGTTAAAAACGCGCTTGTAAGAATGGGGTATGATTACAGTGACATTAACAGCGCAATAAATGATTTTTTCGATAAATAATAAAGGAGAAATAATATGTCTATTAAAATCGGACTTGTTTCACTGGGCTGTTCGAAAAATCTTGTGGATTCGGAAAGAATGCTATATAAAATACGTGAGAGAGGCTATGAGCTTGTGACTGAACCGGGGCTATCCGATATAGCCGTTGTGAATACCTGCGGATTTATCCAATCGGCTAAGGAAGAAGCAATCGAAACTATCCTTGAGCTGGGTAAGCTAAAGGAAGAGGGTACAATCAAGAAAATTATAATCACCGGATGTCTTTCAGAAAGATACCGTCAGGAAGCCGCCGAGCTTTTTCCTGAGGCAGACGCTGTCATCGGAATCGGAAATCAGGAGGACATAATCGACGTTATAGATCATGTTCTGGCAAACGAACGTGTAGTAAGCTTTGAAAAAAAAGAAAAGCTGCCGGTTACCGGCGGACGTATAATCTCGACGCTCTCCTTTTTCGCTTATCTTAAAATTGCCGAAGGCTGCGATAACTGCTGCTCCTATTGCGCTATTCCTAAAATCAGGGGACGTTTCAGAAGCGTGCCTATGGAGGACGTTATTAAAGAAGCCGAATGGCTTGCTGAAAACGGCGTCACAGAGCTTATAGTCATCGCTCAGGATACAACCCGCTACGGAGAAGATCTTTACGGAGCTTCAAAGCTTCCGGAGCTTCTCGAAATGCTTTGCGGCATTAACGGCTTTAAATGGATCCGAGTGCTTTACTGTTATCCCGAAAGAATAACCGATAAGCTTCTTGACGTTATCGCAAAGCAGCCTAAAATAGTTAAATATCTGGATATACCCATACAGCATTGCAGCGGCGAGGTTCTTAAAAATATGAACCGCTGCGGCGACCAAGCGCAGCTAAAAGCCCTGATTACTAAAATAAGAGATAAGGTTCCGAAAATTGTTCTGAGAACAACGCTGATTACCGGCTTTCCCGGGGAAACGGAAGAACAGTTTAACGAACTGGCAGAATTTGTAAAAATAATTGAATTCGATAGACTGGGGTGCTTTCCTTATTCTCAGGAGGACGGAACCGTCGCAGGAAAAATGGATAATCAGGTGGACGACGATATAAAGGCGCACCGTGCCGATATAATTATGGAACAGCAGCAGTTAATACACCGCAGAAAAAATGAAGCGTGCATGGGAAAGACCTTTGAGGCGGTTGTCGAGGGCTTTGATAAGTGGGCGGAATGCTATTTCGGCAGAACTGAATCCGACGCTCCCGATATTGACGGCAAAGTATTTTTCGCAGGGACCGACAAGCTTCGAGTCGGACAATATGTTAATATTAGGATTACTGATACACTGGATTACGACTTGATTGGAGAGGTGATTACTGATGAATCTGCCGAATAAGCTTACACTTCTAAGAGCGGTTCTTGTACCGGTTTTTCTGCTCCTGTTATTTTTAAATATAATACCCGTACACTATACTCTGGCTCTTGTTGTATTTGCCGTGGCCTCGATAACCGACGCTCTTGACGGTCATATAGCAAGAAAGAATAACCTGGTTACCAATTTCGGTAAATTTCTTGATCCACTTGCGGACAAGGTTCTGGTAGTTTCGGCTCTTATTGCTTTTATAGAGCTTGATATAATAAGCTCTATACCGGTAATCATTATAGTGGCAAGAGAATTCATGGTATCAGGATTAAGACTTCTTGCGGCCGGCAGCGGAATCGTAGTGGCCGCCGGTTTTTCAGGAAAGCTTAAAACTGCCTTTACTATGATAACAATTATCGCTATACTTATAAACCTTGCAATTTCCAGAGATTACGGCTGGTTCGGTTTTGCATTCGCAGACAGCTTCAAGCAGTGTGCGGATATTATAATACAAATACTGATCTGGGTTTCCGCCGCACTGACGGTTGTATCAGGCTGTATATATCTAAAGGGCTACTGGAACCTTATAGATTCTGATAAGTAAAAAATTTCGTATTGCTATAAAAGGCAGTACGAAATTTTTATTTTTTTGCTAAAATATTGACATTTATGGGAACTTGAATTATAATTTTAATATATTATATTTATGAGGAGGGATTTAATTTGGGAAATAATAATAAGCTCAGCGGTATCGTCGGCTTTATATTTAACACGAGAGGACTAAAAAAACGAGATTTTGGTATAGACTTTATAAAGTCTATTGCCGCACTGTTCGTATTAAGCGTTCATTTTTTTCTTAAAAACGGTTACTATAATATTCCGATGACCGAAAGGAATATTATGATTCCTACCGCATTTAGATGGATATTTTTTACAGGGGTTCCGCTTTTTATTATTTCAACCGGATATTTAAAAAGAAAATCCAAGTTCAACGGTCTGCATTATGTTAAAATAACGCCGATTATAGTAACGACTATACTTGTAGGCGTAATAACGGTATTATATAAAATCCTGTTTTTGGGAGAATCGAATCCTCTGTTTATTTGGGCGCGATCTATATGGGCATGCGAACAGCCCGGCTACGGCTGGTATGTTAATATGTATCTATGTCTTGCTTTAATCATGCCGTTTTTGAGCTATGCATGGAATGCGATTGAAAGTCCTCGAAAAAAACAGATGACGATTATCGTTTTTGCAATCCTGACCGCTCTACCTCAAACCATTAACAGATGGCCGGTTATGGACACAAATCTCGGGTTTACTCCCAACAGATGGACAACCTGCTATGCTATTACATATTTTCTTATCGGCGCCTATATAGGCGAATACAGACCTAAAATAAAAAAATGGGTATTAGGACTGCTATTTGCATGCTGTATCGCCTATCAGACCATCAAGACCTACATTACAGCTAACGGAGGAAATTTCTATAACGGAGTCTGCGCAGATTATGAGGATCTTATAACAGTTTTAACCGGAACCATTTTATTCTTACTTATTTATGATATAAACGTTAAGAATTTACCGGTCAGAGCAATTTTTGCGAGCATTTCCAGCGTTACCCTCGGACTTTATCTTCTTTCATGGATCGGAGATAACGAAATATATCCTTATTTCAGCTATAAGGGCAGGTTAAGCAACGGAGTAAACGGCATGCTTGGAAGTTATTTTCTTATAGTCCCGTTAAATTTCACGTTATGCTATATAGGCGCAACAACTCTTAATATATTTACAAAGCTTATAACCTCTCCCATTATAAGGCTTGTTTCTCGAAGGACAAGTAAACAGGACAACTTAAATAATCAAATAAATACTCCGGAAAAAGAAATTGTTACCGTTTAACGGGAGATTATTATGCACAACATATGGAATCCATGGCATGGTTGTAAAAAAATCAGCGAGGGCTGCGAAAATTGCTATATGTATTATCTGGATCGCATGCGCGATAAAGACGGCTCTTATATATACCAGACAGGCAGCTTTTATTATCCCCTGAAAAAGGACCGTAAGGGGAATTACAAAATAAAAAGCGGGGAAACTATCAGCGTATGCATGACGTCCGATTTTTTCCTTGAAGAAGCGGACCGTTGGCGTAATGAAGCTTGGGAGATAATGAAAATCCGCAGCGACGTCATATTTTATCTTCTGACAAAGCGTCCCCAGCGAGTAAAAAATTGTCTGCCGGAAAACTGGGGCGACGGCTGGGAAAATATATTCTTTAATGTGACCTGTGAAAACCAGAAACGCGCCGACGAAAGAATACCCATATTGCTCGAACTTCCCTTTAAGCACAAGGGAATTATGTGCGCTCCGTTTATAGGCGGCGTTTCAATCGCCGAATATCTGAAATCGGGCAAAATAGAACAGGTGTCCTGCGGCGGAGAAAATTATGACGGCGCAAGGCCATGCAATTATGAATGGGTAAAGAATCTGCGGCGCGAATGTGAAAATTATGACGTTACATTCGCTTTTATTGAAACCGGAACAAAATTTATCAAGGACAGAAAGCTTTACACTCTTCCCAATAAGCGTCTGCAATCCATTATGGCCTATAAATCCGGAGCCTCATTTATAGGAAAACCCATAAGTTTCAAGCTGACTGACGGCTTTGGAACAGTTATTCCGGGCGACTTGCTTTATAAGCCGTATTTTTCTGATAACTGTATAGAATGTGCAAGCCGTCCGATATGCAACGGCTGCAGTGGCTGCGGAAAATGCAAGAAAAAATAATTTATTCATACGGAGGTTGATATTATGCTGTTTATATGCTACCCTAAATGCACTACATGCCAAAAGGCAAGAAAATGGCTTGAAGCCAATGGAATATCTTATACGGAAAGAAACATCAAAGAACAGAATCCTACCGCGGAAGAACTTAAACAATGGCACAAAGCAAGCGGACTTCCGCTTAAAAGATTTTTCAACACCAGCGGTATTCTCTATAGGGATATGGGATTAAAGGATAAACTAAAGGATATGACAGAGGAAGAACAGATACGTCTTCTTTCGTCCGACGGTATGCTTGTTAAAAGACCGATTGCCGTAACAGACGAAACAGCGCTGGTAGGCTTTAGAGAAAGCGAATGGGAAAAACTATTATAAATTAAATATATCAAGGCATAAGAATCCCCTGCCGGATTGAACACATATAGTTCAATTCAGCAGGGGATTTTCTGTTTATCTTATTTTTGTTCCTGCCGGGACTTCCTCGTCAAGAAAAACTACTTTGACGCCGCCGTCGGGCATATCTGACGCGCAAATCATACCCATGCTTTCTTCTCCGCAAAGCTTTGCGGGCTTTAAATTAGCGACAAGTATTACTGTTTTGCCGATAAGCTCCTCCGGTTTATAATATTCGGCAATTCCTGAAACAACCTGTCTGCCTCCCATACCGTCGTCCAACTGCAGCTTAAGAAGCTTTTTAGACTTTTTGACCTTTTCGCAGGCTATCACCTTAGCAGCCCTCAGCTCCGTTTTAAAAAACTCGTCTATAGATATTTCCGGTGCAAGCTCAATCTTAGCATTTTTCTTTTCCGCCTCTGCCATCTGCGCCTCGATAAGCTTATTCAATTCCTCTATTTCCTTTTCGGTATCTATACGCGGAAACAGCGCCTCTCCCTTTTTAACGGTAACGTTTTGAGGAAGAACATTAAATACTCCTGCATTTTCATATGAAACGGCATTTATGTCAGCGCCGATCTGCTCCCAAACCTTTGGCATGGTCGCAGGCATAAACGGACTCAAAAGAGTTGAAATAATTCTGATTGATTCCAAAAGATTATAAAGAACCGATGAAAGTCTCGGTTTGTTAGATTCGTCCTTTGCAAGTACCCACGGCAGAGTCTCATCTATATATTTATTTGCGCGGGAAACCATTCTGAATATTTCAGATAAAGCATTCTGAAGCTGCGTCTTGTCCATGCATTCGTCCACTATCGAACGAAGCGAGCATGCCTGTTCAATAAGCTCGCTGTCAAATTCCCCTGATTGTCTTTCAGCAGGAAGAGTTCCGCCGAAATATTTGATAACCATTGCAACCGTTCTGGAAACCAGATTTCCAAGTCCGTTTGCAAGATCAGAATTTATACGGTTTATCATAATCTCGTTTGAAAAAGAGCTGTCTGCTCCGAGAGCCATTTCTCTTAATATATGATAACGGATAGCGTCGGCTCCGTAGCGTTCTCCAAGAATAAACGGATCAACGACATTTCCCAGCGATTTGCTCATTTTCTGACCGTTAAACGTAATCCAGCCGTGAACCGCTAAGTGCTTAGGCAAAGGCAGCTCAAGAGCCATCAGCATTGCGGGCCAGATAATAGCATGAAAACGCATAATATCCTTAGCAACCATATGAATATCGGCAGGCCAGAATTTTTCAAATTCATCATAGGATTCATTCTTATAGCCCAGCGCAGAAATATAATTTGAAAGAGCGTCTATCCAAACATAAACGACATGATTTTCATCAAACGTAACAGGTATTCCCCATTTAAAGCTTGTTCTTGAAACGCATAGATCCTCAAGACCAGGCTTAATAAAATTATTTACAAGCTCTAAGGCTCTTGTTTTTGGCTGAAGATAATCCGTTTCAGTAAGAAGCTTTTCGATTCTTTCGGCAAATGGAGACATTTTAAAGAAATAAGCCTCCTCCTTTGCCTCTATTACTTCTCTTCCGCAGTCGGGACATTTTCCGTCGGCAAGCTGAGAATCAGTCCAAAAGCTTTCGCAGGGAGTACAGTATTTTCCCGAATATTCTCCCTTATAAATATACCCCTTATCATAAAGCTCCTTAAAAATCTTCTGTACCGTTTTAATATGATATTTATCGGTAGTTCTGATATATCTGTCATAGCTTATATTCATATAGCTCCAGAGCTTTTTGAACGTTTTTACTATGTTATCTACATATTCCTTAGGAGTGATCCCCGCCTCGGCGGCTTTTTGTTCAATTTTCAGACCGTGCTCGTCCGTACCCGTAAGAAACATTACGTCAAAGCCCTGCATTCGTCTGTAACGGGCGATAGAATCGCAGGCAACCGTTGTATAGCAATGACCGATATGCGGATTTCCCGACGGATAATAAATCGGGGTAGTGATGTAAAAAGGTTTCTTAGACATAATAGTTCCTCCTGATTTTATATATTTTTTATTATACCGCAAATTACATAATTTGTCCAGTATTTCAGAAAGCAAAAAAATAAATGCGTCTTTCTTATCCGAAAGCCGCATAAAATCCATTAAGTATATTCCGCCGTTATTCCGCGTAATCCTTAAAGCTTATATTAAGATCAACATCGCCCTCTATTCCGGGAACGCTTCCCTCGCTTGTATACTGCCACATTGTAAAATCATAATAATATGTAGGCTCGGAATTATATTCGGCAAGCCAGAAATCATAATCAGTCAGCCTTTCAAGATCGAGCTTGAACATTGTCGTTTTCTTGTTCTGATAAATCATAGGCGTATATCCGGCGTCCCTGATCGCCTCGCAGAAGGCTACGCAGCAATCGGTAAGCACGTCCACCGGAACGTCGTCCGTTCTGGCCGTATCGTCGTATATTATTTCCCAGTCATAAACAACCGGATAATTAACGTCTAACCCATCAAGACTGTCAATAACAATCTGAGCCTCTTCAAGAGCTTCGTCAACCGTTACGGCCTGAGAAAAAAAATAAACTCCCGCGTCAAGTCCGGCAGCTCTTGCGCCGTCTATATTCTGCCTGTAATTATCGTCAAGCTGAGCTTCTCCCGTTCCGTATCCGCGGAAGCCAAGACGGATCATTGCAAAATCAATTCCCGCCCTCTTAACCTCATTCCAGTCTATATCGTCCTGATGTACTGAAACGTCCACGCCAAGATATGATTTTATCTGAGAATCCTCGACATAAAACATCCTTCCGTTTCTGGATTTAAGATTACTCTTTTCCCGGGAAAACGCCGGAACGTTTTCAAGCGCCGGTATCCATATTTCTCCGAATGTACTGTCGTCCATTAGCACCTTTTTTCCGCTCAGATCATAATAATTTTTACTTACCCTTTCCTTTATATCCTCATAATCAACGGGATTATCAGAATCAGGTACAGAAGCCGCCGTTTCCACAGCGTTTCTTTTTTCAGGGTATAATCTGATAACCGCTGCAAGCAAAACCGCTATTATTACAAATTCAGCGGCAATAACGATATTCTTTACAAGAGATTTCATAATGCCTCCTACTTCTGTCTTATTATAATCATAATAACATAAACCGCGTTAATTGTAAATGGTAAAAGTTATATAATTTCCCGTAGTTTATACAAAAACCTTATCTCTTTGTAATCTTAAACGTTTAAATTATAACATATGTTAAATATATCTCTGAATATTTGTGAATATCTGTTAAATTCAAATCAAACCAATTGACATTTTATAGATAAGCTGATATAATGTTATTAAATTAAATGAATACAGGAGGCAAGTTAAAGTGGAAACAAGATTACATGAAATAATTTCAAATTCCAACAAAAAAATAAAAATCGGAGTAATACCCGGTCACTTTGCAACAAACCATTCGCATGTAAATTATTATATTGACATGACCGGTATCAAGACTCATCATAAAATCGCAAAGGAAACCGCCGCCGAGCTTGCTAAGGAATACATTTCAAGCACCTCGGTAGACACGATAATATGTCTGGAGGGAACCGAAATAATAGGCGCGTTCCTTGCGAGAGAGCTTGCCAAGGAAGGAAATTCTTCCCTCAACGGCGGCAATGATATCTGCGTAATAACACCTGAAACAAACGCAAACAATCAGCTTATTTTCCGCGACAACCTACTTAAGGATATTTACAACAAGAATATTCTGCTTCTGATTTCCTCAGTATCAACCGGTAAAACCATAAACAGGTCTGTGGAATGCCTTAAATATTATAACGGTCGTCTTGCCGGTATATCTGCGATATTCAGCGCGGTTGAGGATTATGAAGGCATCAGAATAAATTCTGTGTTTTCTCCTGACGATATACCGAGTTACGAATCTGTTTCATTCAATAAGTGTGAAATGTGCAGAAACGGACAGAAAATCGACGCTATTATCAACAGCAACGGTTATTCCAAAATCTGATTTATAATTACGCTTTTCCCGTGAGTTTCATAATTTATATGCTAACTTACGGGAAAAACTTTTATAGGAGAGAATATATATGAAATCAAGGATAAATCCAAGGATATCTATACACCCGAAAATAATTGGCTATTGTATCGAAGAACGCAAAAAAAGTATTCTTATGACCGCGGCTTTGGAGCTTGACACAGATATAACCTTTATCAACGGCAGCAGCGCAAACGAAAAGGTAGCATACGTCGCCGCTATAAACGGCTATTCCAAATCTGAAGAAACCGTTGAAAATCCTCCGGAATGCGAGGTACTGATAATGTCGGGCCTTAAAAACTCCGTTATTGACAGACTGCTTAGAATATTAAGAAATGAAAACGCTTCAATTGACCTGAAATGCACCGTTACTCCGTTTAATCAGGATTGGGAGCTTTACCGTCTAATTGAAGAGCTTAAAAGAGAGCATGAGTCGATGCACAAAATAAACGGCGGCAAAAACCTTTAAAAATATGACGCCGCTGACAATATTATCCGTCTATGTCTTACGGCAGCAGAATGTAATAAAGTTTCACTGAAAAATCTGAAAACTATTCAGCGGAAGCTTTTTTATTTTACCTAAGCTTACCTGCATTTCCGGTCAGCTTAGACAAAATCAGATAAACGACGCCTCCCGCAAATACCGCTATTGGAAGAGAAAGCTTATTGTCCAACGGCAGTACGTTATAAATCATGCGGGCGGATAACCCGCAAAAGCACCCTGAAATAAGCGAAGGCATGAACGTTGAAAACAATTTAATTTTTATTTTTGTATAATTGCAGTAGATAATAACAGATAATATAAATATGACCAGATAACAAAGCAATGTTGAAATTGCGGCGCCAGCTACGTTTATATGCGGCATTGGTATAAGGATCATATTTCCCGCAAGCTTGACCGCAACTCCCGCTATCATTAGCTTTACCGGAAGATCAGCTCTTCCTATGGCCTGAAACATGCTGAAAAGAGGAAACGAAAGCGAAAGGAATATTACTCCGATTCCCAAAAAACTCAGACTTTCGGCTGAAACCATACATTCGGCAGTCCTGCTGGGGTAAAGAAAAAACAGTATTTCATTTGAAAGCATGCTTATACCCAAGCCGGACGGAACGGCAAGGAAGGCGGTTGCTTTAAGCACGTTCTGCGACAGTCTTTCAGATTCCGCCTTATCTTCCTTAGCCCACGCCTGAGCAAGACTGGGAAGTATTCCCTTACCGAACATGTTGGTGACTGACGGAACAAGATTGAAAACCGTTACGGCAAGCCCTGTAAACGAGCCGTAAATAAATTCTGAAAGCTCTATATGGGAAATACCGCTTAATCCGAACTTATGATATAAATAATCCGGAGCCGCGTCCGCAGCCTTATCAAGACATCTGATTATTGTTGCAAGATCAATAAGCGAGGTCAGATTGGTAACGATTGAACCTAAAGCCACCGGTACCAATACCGCAAATAACGACCTTATTATTTTCCTGCCGCTTTCCTCGACGCCCTCCGAAATCAGAGGAGAATCCTTTTCAAGTCCTGTGCCTCTTATGTATAGAAAAGCGGTACCGGCAATTGTCGAAAGGCTTATTCCCAGAACAGCCGCGGCGGAAGCGGCCGCCGTTATATCCGTACCCTTTGGAAGATATTTTAAAACACTTTCGCTGTTATTCAAGACATACGAGCATAATGCAAGTCCGGCGGCAAGCCTTACCACAGCCTCAACTACCTGTGAAAGCGCGGTAGGATACATGTTCCGCATTCCCTCCCAGAAGCCGCGGTAAACAGCAGTAATACAACCGAAAAGCACAGACGGCGCAATCATCATAATTGACAGCCATGCTTTCGGACAAGCCGCAATTTTACCGGCAAACGGCACGGCAAGGGCTAGGATAAGCAGCGTTCCCAGCGCTCCGACGGCGCTGAACAGCAGCAGGGAAATCCGCCGTATCTTAGCGGCATTTTTATAATTATGGAAGGCGCAGTTTTCAGCCGTTAGCTTTGCAACAGCAGTTGTCAGCCCGGTTGCCGTTACAGCGTAAACGGGCAGAAAAAGGCCATAGGCACAGCTAAAATAGCTCATTCCCACACCGCCGAGCATATTTGTAAGCGGTATTTTAAACAGCGCGCCTATTGCTTTGGCAATAACGGCTGAAGCGATCAATATAACAGAGCCTTTAAGAAAACTTTGATTTTTCACCCTGCTCTCCTTTCATTTGTTGTTTTAATGCTTAATTTTGTTACTTTATCTTTGTTTAAATTGCATAATGATTTCAAAAATTATATGAAATTATATTGCTACCCGTAAGAATATGTGTTATAATTATATGCGGTTATATTTTTATATATGAAAGGCGTTGCATGTGAAATGAACTATAAATTTTCAGAAAAGGTTTCGGGACTCCAAGCGTCTGCCATAAGGGAGATATTAAAATTCACTTCCGACCCTGAGGTTATATCCTTTGCCGCCGGCAACCCGGCCCCCGAGGCGTTCCCGACGGAAGAAGTCGGACGCATATCGGCAGAAATACTCAAGGACGATCCGATACTGGCTTTACAATATAATATTTCAGAGGGTTATCCTCCTCTCAGAGAGCTTTTAAAGCAGAGAATGAAATCTCAGAACTGCTTCAGCGAAAACGACGATCTGATCGTTACATCCGGAGCGCAGCAGGCGATAGAGCTTGCAAGCAAGGTTCTTTGCAACGAGGGCGACACGCTCATAGCCGAATCGCCGAGCTTTATAGGCTCCCTTAACGCTTTCCGTTCGTTTAACGTAAACCTTATCGGAATCGAACAGGAAGAAGGCGGTATGAAGCTTGACGAGCTTGAGAGAGTAATGAAAAACGCGCCCGGTCAGAAAGTAATTTACGTTATCCCGAATTTTCAGAATCCGACCGGTTCTACTATGTCGTTTGAAAAGAGAAAAGGAATATACGATCTTGCATGTAAATACAACGGCGTTATCATAGAGGATAATCCTTACGGAGACCTGCGGTTTGCCGGAGAAAGCGTCCCTTCAATAAAAAGTCTTGATAAAGAAGGAAGGGTTATTTATGTAGGAAGCTTTTCAAAAATTCTGGCTCCTGGACTTCGCGTAGGATATGCATGCGCTCCACAGGAAATATTCCAGAAGATGGTTGTCTGCAAGCAGGTGTCCGACGTTCACACAAGCATTTGGCCGCAGCTTGTATGCTTTAAATTCATGAAGGAATGTGATCTTGACGAGCATTTTAACAAGCTCAGGCTTATATATAAAAGAAAATGCGGGCTTATGCTTGAAAATATGGATAAATATTTTTCTTCAAAAATTTCCTATACCCGTCCGGACGGCGGATTGTTTATATGGGCGACTCTTCCAAAGGGAAGCGATATGATGGGCTTCTGCACAAAGGCGGTTAAGGATTATAAAATTGCAGTAGTCCCCGGAACTGCGTTCATGATAAACGAAAACGACAAAACCGATTCATTCCGACTTAATTTTTCTACACCTTCCGACGATAAGATAACGGAGGGCATTAGAATACTCGGCGGAATGACTAAGGATATGCTTGATTAAATTTTCTGATATTAATATAAAAAAACGGCGCGCCGTCCGCCGGAAAAGACGGCGCCGCAATTATTATTGCGGTAAATAGGAGTTGAAAATGGCAAAAAAACGTTCAGTACTTGATAGATATACGACATCTCAAAAATATATAGTTTCAAGAGGAAAGGCGCTTACATTTCCGGCGGCGCCATTTAAGCAGGAAATCGGTCCGAATCAGGTATACGGGGCAGTAATCGATATTCCTATGTCGCCTACCGTTTTAGCGTCGCTTGTATGCTTTATTAACGGTTCGGCTAATATTTACTTTAATCTTGGGGGAGAATATATAAACTCTGCCGCCCGTTACAGAGGCGTAGCGCAGGCTTCGTTTGATTTTATAAGACTTGCCACCGATTGTCTCGACTGCTGCAAAAAAACAACTAAATTTGATATGCCGATAGCCGGTAAAAATTATGTTTATTTTCTTACCAAAAACGGAGTTTACACAACAGAAATCGTTCCCAACGCAATTGCAAAGGAAGACGAATCCAAAAGAAAAATATTCAATATGTATCAAAGAGTTATGTCACAGCTCAGAATTGCCCAGATGAAAGATCAGGCGGCAGGCGTCAGCAGCGGCAGCGTCAACGAAGGATAAAGCGATATTTAACAGAATTTTATAGAAAAAGGTATTATATTTCAATCTTTTTTACAAACTTATAAAAAACTATTGCTTTTTGTTTGATTTTAATGTAGTATATAAAATGCTGGGAACAGGGTGATTTTTATGGTTGAATATCAGCGCAAGGATCGTTATGATATTAATGATCTTCGCGATATTATGTCTATATTGCGCTCGCCTCAAGGCTGTCCGTGGGACAGAGAACAGATTCATAAATCTATCAGAAACGATTTTATAGAAGAGGTTTATGAGGCCATTGAAGCTATAGACCTGGAGGATACGGAGCTATTAAAAGAAGAACTCGGAGATGTTCTTCTTCAGATAATTTTTCATTGCAGAATAGAAGAGGAAAAAAGCTGCTTCGATTTTGACGACATCTGTGATGAACTCTGCAAAAAGCTTATTATAAGACATCCCCATGTTTTCGGAGATATAACCGTTTCAGATTCAGGAGAGGTTCTGAAAAATTGGGACAGTATTAAAAAAGAAACAAAAGGGCAGACAAGCTATACGGAAACCCTTACAAGCGTAGCAAAATCACTTCCGGCGCTGATGCGCGCGCAAAAGGTGGGTAAAAGAGCAATGCGGGCGGGAATGGATTTCAGCTGCGTTTCAGACGCTGTTGAGCGTGTAAAGTCTGAAACCGACGAGCTTGAGGAAGCTATAAGATCCGGGAAAAAAGACGATATTTATGAAGAGCTGGGAGATCTCTTATTTTCCTGCGTAAATACCGCAAGACACTTGAATATTGACGCCGAAGAGGCATTGACGCGCGCAACCGAAAAATTTATTGAAAGATTTGCAGAAACCGAAGATTTAGTAAGGCTGGACGGAGCCGATATGAAGGCTCTTAGCATAGATCAGCTTGACGTTTACTGGAATAAGGTTAAACGCCGGGCAGAGGACTAATAGTTCGAAAGAATTTTGGAGGTATAAAAATGACAAAGTCAGAATTAATCAATCAGATCGCAGAAAAAAGCGAGTTAACAAAAAAGGATGCGGAAAAGGCATTTTCAGCAGTTGTTTCAACAATAACTGACGCTCTTGTAAGCGGTGAAAAGGTTCAGATCGTTGGTTTCGGTACTTTTGAAGTACGCGACCGCAAAGAAAAGCTTTCAAAGAATCCTCAGACAGGCGAAACGATAACAGTTCCTGCAAAGAAGGCTCCGGCATTCAAGGCCGGCAAAGCCCTTAAGGACGCTGTTAATGCATAATTATCTTTGAAAAAATGAACGGCAGAGAGGACGTGCTCTGCCGTTTTTGCATTATTTTTATATGAAAGGAACGATTTTATGCGTCTTGACAAATATCTTAAAATTACCCGTCTGATAAAGAGAAGAACTATTGCCAACGAGGCATGTGACGCGGGTAAGGTCATTGTAAACGGTAAGCAGGCCAGAGCTTCATACGACGTAAAAGTCGGCGATATAATTGAAATAAACTTAGGCGCCAGAGCGCTGAAGGTTAAGGTTACAAACGTCAGCGAATATGCTACAAAGGAATCAGCCGCAGAAAATTACGAAGTTATCGCTTGAGGCCCGCAATCTATAAAAAAACGGACGCTTAATGCGCCCGTTTTTTATTATTTTCTGTCGTTAATCTGAACACGCCTTATAAACAAGTATGAAACTGCAAAAAGCACAGCCGCCAATCCTACAAATACCGAGGACATATACCAAACGCTTTCACCCATCCACAATAAAAGCTTTGAAACATTTTTAGTGATTGCAAAGTCGAAAACGGAATAATCTATTATCGGAAAAACTACGCATATCAACACATAAAAAGCAGCGGGAACTATAAATTTAAACACCTTTGAAAGACGGTAAATAACCGAAGCAAAAAGAAGTCCGCCTGCAAGAGCAGCAATGTTAAAGGTTATTTGCAGTATAAATTGTTTTAAGTAATCAAAAGCTTCAGGAGTAGGAGGCACGATTATATCCTTCGACCACATAAAAAGCTGTTCATAGCCGGAATCAAAGCTTATTTCTTCAGAAACATTATTCTGATAAAAATTGCCAAGCATACTAATAAGCGTATCTCCGGCAGAACCAATTACTGCAATAAGGGCGAATACTATAACAGTTGAGCAGAAATATGTTTTTCTGGAAATCCCGTTCTGTATCGACATCGAAAGATCCTCTCGGTAGTTTACAATTCCTAATATAAACATAAAAACTACTGTTGAAAAGTCCATACCCCCGAAGCTTCCGCCCTGAGAACCAGTTGCGGCTGTTATTATAACGACCGTATTAATAATGGCAAATATAATCGCCGCAAATATTAGATAAGCCTTCAGCGCTCCGCTGAAAGAATATTTCGTCATGCTCTTAATCTTCATAATCCATTTCTCCTTATCATGAGTTTGTAAGCTGTACAAACAGCTTCTGCAGATCCATCGCAGTTATTTCAAGTCCGTCAGGCACCTCTGATTTATTGACCTCTCCTAAAATGTACGCGGTTTTCAATCCGCCGATTGAGTCAAAGCCTATAACCTCTCTGCCGTTAATAAAGCTATCTACCGCAGAGGCTGAGCCTGATACTGTAAAACCGCTTTCAAGCAGCGAATCCCTCGTCTGATTCTTTATAACCTCTCCGTTTTTTATTATAACCACATCCTCTATAACTGTTGATACCTCCTCTATAAGATGAGTCGATATAATGCAGCAGAACGGATTTTCCGAATATTTTTCTATAAGAAAACGATAAAAAAGATCGCGGTGATTAGCGTCCAGTCCTAAAACAGGCTCGTCTAAGAAAAGATACGGAACATTGACAGATAACGCTATTATTATCTTAAAAATTGAATTATAACCCGTTGAAAGCGACCGTGTATTCTTATTAACATTGAGATTGAAAGCCTTAGAAAGCTTATTTGCATAATCAAGGTCAAAGGCAGGATAAAATTCCTTAGTCCATTTAAAAATATTCTTTATCTTCATCTTAGGAGGATAAAGATTGCTTTCACTCATAATATATATTTTAGAAAGCGCTCTGTCGTCCTCCATAGAATTTATTCCGTCAACAGTAACGCTTCCGGAGTCTGTGAAAATACGATTTGATATGATTTTCAAAAGTGTTGATTTTCCGGCTCCGTTTCTTCCCAGCAGCCCATAAATCTTATTTTCCTCAAAAGTCAGATTCACATTATTCAACGCTCTTGTATTTTTGAAGTCCTTTGTAATGCCTTTGATTTCAATACAGTTCATCATTCATTCTCCTTTAAGCATATCTATAATTTCTTCTTTTTTTATTCCGAGCCTGACGGCCTCTGCAAGCATATTTTTTATATAATGCTCATAAAACGCATCACGCCTTTTTTTAGTGAGCCTTTCCTTAGCTCCTTTTGAAACAAACATTCCTACACCCCTTTTTTTATATATAGTTCCGTTCTCAACAAGTATGCTGATTCCCTTTAACGCTGTAGCAGGATTTATCTTATATCTCACTGAGAAATCCGTTATCGACGGTATACGGCTTTCCTCAGGAAAAGCTCCGGTCACAATAGCGTCTTCGATTCCGTCGGCAATTTGGACAAAAATCGGTTTTTCTGTTTCAAAATCCACCTGCACCTTTCCGCCTCCTTTTCACTATGGTTAATTAGTAGACTAACTAACTACAAGTGTATAATACCATATAATTCAGCGTTTGTCAATACCCATTTTCAAAATTTTCATAAAAAAAGAACGGTTTAAAACCGTTCTTCTTTATAATAATTATAAAATTATTTTTCGAGTCTTTCTTCAAGCTTATCAAGCTCTTTGCTGAGTTCTTCAGGAAGCTTATCGCCGAACTGTTTATAGAATTCACGCATATCAGCAACGTCCTTCTTCCAAAGCTCCTTATCAACGGCAAGAAGCTTATCCATAACTTCAGGCGTAACCTCGTCCTCTATACCCTTGACATTAATATCGCCCTTCTTAGGAAGATATCCGATAGCTGTTTCATCAGCGTCGATAGTTCCCTCGCATCTCTTGATAATCCAGTCAAGAACTCTCATATTATCGCCGAAGCCCGGCCAGATAAAGTTGCCGTTTTCGTCCTGCTTAAACCAGTTTACATTGAATATCTTAGGAGCCTTATCGCCGAGCTTTTCGCCCATTTCAAGCCAATGTGCCCAATAATCGCCCATGTGATAACCGCAGAACGGCTTCATTGCCATAGGATCATGTCTTAAAACGCCTACCTCGCCGGTTGCGGCAGCAGTCGTTTCTGATGAAACTGCCGAGCCGATATAGGTACCGTGCTTCCAGTCAAACGACTGATATACCAGCGGAGTAGTAGCCGCACGTCTGCCGCCGAAAATAATTGCAGAAATCGGAACGCCCTTAGGATTATCAAATTCAGGTGAAATACAAGGACAGTTCTTAGCCGGCGCTGTGAATCTTGAGTTAGGATGAGCAAGCTTATTGCCTTCAGCAGAATATTCCTTACCGTTTACCTTAGCGCCCTTCCATTCTGTCGCGTTTTCCGGCGGATTCTTGTCAAGACCTTCCCACCAAACCGTCATATCGTCATTATTTATAGCAACGTTTGTAAAAATTGTATCCTTCATTGTTGAAGCAAGCGCATTATAATTTGATTTTTCGTTTGTTCCCGGAGCAACGCCGAAGAATCCGTTTTCAGGGTTAATTGCGTAAAGCCTGCCGTCGTCGCCCTGCTTCATCCAAGCAATATCGTCGCCGACTGTGAATATTTCGTATCCGTCCTTCTTATATCCCTCCGGCGGAATAAGCATAGCAAGATTTGTCTTACCGCATGCAGACGGAAAAGCGGCCGTAATATATTTAACCTCGCCGTCGGGCTTTTTAAGACCGAGAATAAGCATGTGTTCAGCCATCCAGCCCTCGTTCTTGCCCTGATATGAAGCTATTCTGAGAGCAAAACACTTTTTACCAAGAAGAACATTGCCGCCGTAAGCCGAATTGATGGACCAGATAGTATTATCCTCAGGGAAATGAACAATATATCTGTTTTCAGGATCAACCTGAGCCTTTGAATGAAGACCTCTTACAAAATCGTTAGAAGCGTCTCCCAGGTTATCAAAAGCCTGCTTACCCATTCTGGTCATTATATTCATATTCAGAACAACATAAATAGAATCTGTTACTTCTACGCCTACTTTAGCAAGAGGAGAACCGATAGGACCCATTGAATAAGGGATTACATACATTGTTCTTCCCTTCATAACGCCGTCGTACATAGGTCTGAGCTTTGCATACATTTCCTCAGGATCGCACCAGTTATTTGTCGGACCTGCGTCTTCTTTATTTTTGCAGCAGATAAAGGTTCTGTCCTCAACTCTGGCTACGTCGTTGGGAAGAGTTCTGTGATAAAGACATCCCGGAAGCTTTTCCTGGTTGAGCTCCTGCATTTCGCCTGTTGAAAGCGCTTCCTTCTTAAGAGCTTCTATCTGCTCCTTGCTGCCGTCAATCCATACTACCTTGTCAGGCTTTGTGAGGGCTGTCATTTCCTCAACCCATTTTAAGACATTGGGGTTATTTGTCAGTGACATGGTTATATCCTCCTTAATATTTCTGCACAAAAATACTGTGCGATTATTTTTGAATCCTGAAACCTTTAATTCCAAAATTCCCTTCATTTTTATATTATAATATTTTTTTTATTGGATGTCAATAGAATTTAACCTGAATTGTGAAATTAATAACAAGTTTCATTGTTTTTTCACAATGGACAATTGTGTTTCCAACAAAAACTTTTTTTATTCGGCAAAACAAGCGCAGACTAAAAAGTCTGCGTTTTTGTTTATATTTTATTTATCTGCATAGTCCGCAAAATAATATTCGCTGCGTATTTCCAAACGTTCGCCGCCGCTGTCATTTTTTAAAGAAGGCGCTTCTGTATCATAATAAGATCCGTCATAAATAGACATTATATATTTATCGAATTCATTAAGCGTCATTGAAGTATAAAATTCAACGATATCCCCTCCGACTACAGGTTTTTCCGGTATAGCGTAGGAAGTTCCGTATACTTCATTGAATTTTTCAAGCCGCTGTTCATATATTTCAATGTCATCATAGGATTGGTTTTCAAAGGTGTTGAATGAAGAAACCAAAACCGCGGCTGTAAGAAATAAAATATCAATCATATAATATCCCCCTATTCCAACATGCTTCGCCGTTCCCTTAAATATCATCAATCGAAAGAGTTGCGCAGGCATTAAGACTCTCGTCAGCCCTTTGACCTGCAAGGAAATTATAATACCCCTGACACGCTATCATTGCTCCGTTATCTCCGCAAAGCTCCTTGGGCGGAAGATAAAGCTTAATTCCGCATTCTCCGCATACTCTTTTAAAGGTCGACCGAACGCCGCTGTTGGCTGATACTCCGCCTGCAACGGCTATTTTATTATACCCCAGCGTTTTAGCCGCTGCAATTGTCTTTTCACAGAGTATATCAGAAATAGTATGCTGCAAGGCTGCACTCAGGTCATTTTTATTAATTTCCTTACCCTTCTGCTCGGCGTTATGCAGAAGATTTATAACGGCGGTCTTTAATCCGGAAAAACTGAAATCATACTCGCAGCCTGTTACCCTCGGACGAGGCAATACATAGGCTGATTTGTCGCCAAGCTGCGCCGCTCTGTCAATATGTATACCTCCCGGATACGGAAAACCCATTGCCCTTGCGCACTTATCAAAGCATTCTCCGGCAGCGTCGTCTCTTGTGCGTCCGATTATTCTGAATTTTGTATAATCAATTACCTCAACTATATGAGAATGTCCTCCGCTTGCAACCAGACAGATATACGGCGGCTTCAACTCGCTATGCGCAATATAATTCGCAGCAATGTGCCCTGAAATATGATGCACAGGCACAAGCGGTTTTTCTGAGGCAAGCGAAAGACCTTTTGCAAAATTGACTCCGACAAGCAATGCTCCTATAAGTCCCGGCGCATACGTGACAGCCACAGCGTCCATATCGTCAAGAGTTTTATCCGAATCTCTCAACGCCTTTTCAACCACGCCGAGTATATTTTCACAATGACGGCGAGACGCTATTTCCGGTACAACGCCGCCGTATTTTTTATGCTCCTCAATTTGCGTTGAAATTACCGAGGACAATATATTTGTACCATTTTCAGAAACAGCCGCAGCCGTTTCATCACACGAGCTTTCAATTCCAAGTATCAGCATTCTAATCACCAGCCAAATCTATTTTTTTCATCATCAATACAGCGTTTTCAACAGGATGTCTATAATAATTTCTGCGCATTCCGTTCTGTTCAAAACCATATTTTTTATATAAGTTTATAGCCTCGGCATTGCTTTCACGAACCTCCAGATAAACAGTACCAACATTCTTATCAGAAAGAATATGCAGAAATTCGCTTATCAGCGCTCCGCCCGCGCCCATTCCTCGATACTCCTCCATGACTGCTATATTTAGAAGCTCCGCCTCGTCGAGAACTGCGGTACCATTTAAAAAGCCTATAACTCTGCCAGCGGATACCGCCGACAGAATTATTGAGTATTTATTTTCAAACGCCTCCAAAAAGGCTTTTTCTGACCATCCGTCAGCTATACATTGCTTCTCTATCTCCGCAATATCCTTTAATTGAGCTATTACGGCTTCCTCTATATCAACCCTTGGCGTCATACCAGCTTCCGCCCCTGTTCACATCTGCTATCAGCGGAACTTTAAGCTCGCATGCATGAGTCATTTCCTCGGAAAGAATTTCCGCAGCCCTGTCGGCGTCATTCTCAGAACACTCGACGATCAGCTCGTCGTGCACCTGAAGTATAAGCCTTGCCTCCGGTATCTCCTTTTTCAGCCGCCCGTATACCCTGACCATAGCAATTTTTATTATATCCGCCGCGCTTCCCTGTATCGGCGTATTCATAGCAATACGCTTTCCTGCCGCCTGCATATTCTTATTTGAAGCCGAAAGCTCGGGAACATATCTCTTTCTTCCGAACATAGTTGTGACATATCCGTCTTTTTTAGCTTTTTCGACCGTTTCATTCATAAATTTCTCAACGTTTGGGAATTTATGCAGATAATCATTAATATATTTTTTTGCCTCATAAACGCTGACATTAATATCCTTTGAAAGTGAAAATGCGCCTATTCCGTAAATTATTCCAAAATTTACAGCCTTAGCCGCGCTTCTCATTTCCGGAGTAATCATTTCCTCCGGAAGACCGAAAACCCTTGCGGCAGTTGAAGTATGAATATCCGCCCCGTCTGCGAAGCCGCTGATCATCGCTTCATCGGCGCAAATATGAGCGACAAGCCTAAGCTCTATCTGACTATAATCGGCGTCAAGGAGCGTCCTGCCGTCCTGAGCTACAAAAAACTTTCTCATTTCCCGTCCCAGTTCCGTTCTGACGGGTATATTCTGAAGATTAGGCTCTGTTGACGATATTCTTCCGGTTCTGGTTTCCGTCTGCCTGAACGACGTGTGTATTCTGCCGTCCTGAGCTACAGTTTTAAGCAGACCTTCAACATAAGTGGAATTGAGCTTTGTGAGCTGACGATAACGAAGAATAAGATCTATCACAGGATAACTGTCCCTTAGCTCCTCAAGGATTTCCGCGCCTGTAGAATAACCCGTCTTGGTTTTCTTTTTCAGAGGGACTCCCATTTCATGGAGGATTTCACCAAGCTGTTTAGGAGAAGAAATGTTGAATTCCTTTCCGCACATGAAGTAAATCTGCGATTCCAGACCGCCTATTTCATCGACAAGACTGTCTCCGAATTTCCTTACGCCGCCGACGTCTATACCTACTCCGTAATGCTCCATTGAAGCCAAAACCTCCGTCAAGGGCTGTTCAATTTTAAACATGAGCCTGCTCATACCCTGAATTTCAATTTCCTTTTTCAATGCCTCGCAAAGCTCTGAAAGACTGACGGCGTCCGCCGTTTCTCCAGCCGACCTATAATACGGCGAATCGTATCTGAAGCAAAGCTTTTCTATATTATATTCAGACGTTGACGGATCAAGCAGATATGCGGCGATCTCTGCGTCAAAGACCATATTTGCAAGCTCAGTATCGTTTGCAAAGCACAGCCTGTACTGCGGCTTTGCGCCGAAAGTATACTTTTCCGCACTGCACGAAAGTAATTTTGTTATATATTCTTTATTTTCCGTAAAATATATTATAAAATTCTCATCGTCTAAACGTTGCGCCGATTTAAAAGCTTTTCCGTCAAACAGATAGCATATAGAATTCATTTTAAGAAATCCCCCGAGGATTTCTTCATCAATATCCTTTAGCTGTGTTTTTACATCAACCGCCCTGACTGTTTTTTCGGACGCTCTTTTTTCCGAAGGCTCAATCCCAAGCTTCTGCATAAGCTTTGCCATTTCAAGCTCTGTCAGAAGATCGCTTAGCTTTTCGTCATTCCTTTCGGAAATCTTATAATTTTCTATATCATAGTCGACCGGAACGTCAAGACATATCGTAGCGAGCCATTTACTTCGTATAGCGTCCTCTCTGCCGTTTATCAGCTTATTGTAAACGCCCTTTGAAAGCTCCGCCCCGTCTATATTCTCATATAAGCTCTCAATGGTTTTCCATTTTTTAATAAGCGCTCCCGCAGTTTTCTGCCCCACTCCCGCTACTCCCGGAATATTGTCCGAGCTGTCTCCCATTAAGGATTTAAGATCAATAAGGTATATAGGCTCGAAACCGTATTCTTCAATGAACCTTTCAGGAGTATATACAATAGTTTCTTTAGTTGTAGCAAGCCTTACCGTTACCCTATCGTTTACAAGCTGAAGGCTGTCGCGGTCACCTGTAAGAATACAGCATTCGCCGCCGCTGTCTGAACAGACCTTAGAAAGAGTACCGAGAATATCGTCGGCTTCGTATCCCTCGCATTCAACAATTCTGATCCCCATATATGTCAGCAGCTCCTTGACTATAGGCAGCTGCTGCGCCAGTTCCTCCGGCATTCCCTTGCGATTAGCCTTGTAGGTATTCACCGCCTTATGCCTGAAAGTCGGAGCCTTAAGATCAAATGCAACAGCAACTCGATCCGGCTTTACCTCCTCAAAATTTTTGAAATATATATTCATAAAGCCTAAAACAGCATTTGTATAAACTCCGTTTTTGTTTGTAAGCAGTCTGATACCGTAATAAGCACGGTTTAATATGCTGTTTCCGTCAATCGCAAGTAACTTCATTTAGCTTCTCCGTCCGCCGCCTTTACGGTATACGGCCCACCGTATTTATATTCATTATTATTATAACAGATTTTTATGCAAAACTCTATCCCTTTTCGAAAATTTATATACTGAGTATTATAATTGTCTCTTTTATCCGTCAAAAAAAATATTTACACCGCTGCCTCTACCATTTTTCGGGGATTTATGTTAAAATATAATAAGTAAAATCAACGAGGTATTCAAATGAATTATATAAAAATAGGAAACGTTAAAATTAAAAGAACCGCGGCTCTTGCTCCGATGGCTTCCGTTGCCGACAGAGCCTATCGTATGCTTTGCCGTGAATACGGCGCCTGCTATACTGTAAGCGAGCTTATTTCCGCTAAAGGTCTCTGCTATAACGACCGAAAAACATCAGAGCTTTGCACAGTTACCGATAATGAACGCCCGATGGCATTGCAGCTTTTTGGAAGCGAGCCGGAATTTATAGAAAGAGCGGTCCACATCTGCATGGGCTACAAGCCGGATATTCTTGATCTGAATATGGGATGTCCTGTTCCAAAGGTTGTGAACAATAATTCCGGAAGCGCTCTTATGAAAAATATAGAATTGGCGGCGGATTTAGTCAGGGCTGCAAAAAGAGCGTCTGATGTTCCCGTAACAGTTAAATTCCGCAAGGGCTGGAACGCAGATTCAGTCAATGCCGTTGAATTTGCAAAGGCAATGGAGGAAGCCGGTGCGGACGCTCTGACAATACATGGCAGAACAAAGGATCAAATGTATTCCGGAAAAGCGGATTGGAACATCATTCGTTCAGTTAAAGAAAGCGTTTCAATACCCGTCATTGGAAACGGCGATGTAACTACGCTCAGAGAATGCCTTGACATGTATGAGCGAACGGGCTGCGATCTCGTTATGATTGGCAGAGCGTCATACGGAAATCCTTTTGTTTTTGATGAAATAAACAGTTGGTTTGAGAATAAACCATACGATCCTCCGACGACTCAAGACCGCATGAACGTCATGCTTTACCATATAAGACTGATTCTCTCTCAGAAGGGCCGCGGCAATGAAAAGCAGGCTATGAAGGAGGCAAGAAAGCATGCTTCATGGTATATGAAGGGGCTTTACGGAGCGGCGTCGTTCAGAGCAAAATGCTATAGTCTCGAAAGCTATGACGACGCTTTAAGGCTGGCGGAAGAATTTCTCAGGCTTCAAAGTAATATGGAGCAATAAAAACGACAAAAATAACGCACAGCGAAAATAGCTGCGCGTTATTTTTAATAATTGATTTTTGAAATGATATTATTTCCATATTTTTCAACTGTTCCAAGGGGAGAACCGATGTCTATTATATTTTCTCCGTTTAATTTTATGCTTATATTATTATTATTGAGTGTAACTGCGCCGCTACCCTCGCAATCGCCTATTCCTATTGCGTTGACTCCTCCGGCGGTAAGGATAATATTTGATTTTTCAGCCCTCGTTTTCATATTTCCGCCGTTCGTTCCGATACAAAAAGCATATTTTGCCCCGAAATTTATATCGACCTCTCCGGCAGTTATGTCTATATTTCCCGTTCCGCTTTCCAACACGCCTATTCCCAAAACGCTGCTTCCGGAGCCTATTATTTTAACGTTTCCCTTAGAAGCTATAACGGCAGAGTCTTTTAAACTGCCCACTGAAACGTTTATTATACTTGAATTTTCAATTTCCAAGCGGCACTTCTCGCCGATATTTATAATTGCGTTTCCTTCCGCGTTGCCCACGGATATGCAAGACTTGCCCGTATTAAGTATTTTAATATTTCCTGAAACCAGATTTATTACGCTGCCCGAATCATTCCGTCCGCCGCCGACGGCTACCGTATTTATTCCGTTTACAGTTATTGAAAGCGTACCCGACATATCTACGGATATATTCCCGTAAGAATCGTTCACGCTTCCGCCGATCCCATAGGGAGCGTCCTCGTCGGCATTTATGCTTACACTTCCATCACCGATAATTGTAAGCGAAGACGATGCGGGAACATATATACCCACACAGTTAAATGTATTTTCACCCTCTGCGATGAGAGTAAGATTAGTATTCTCGCCCAGCGAAATTCCGGGCTTGCCGTGTTTTCTGCTGATGAAAACGTCCTTGATAGTCATAACGCAATCTATTCCGCTGTCGATAAATATACCGGTATCAAACACATTACCGGAAATTCCGCATACCTTAACGTTGCTTCTTCTCACAAGTATCTCATTATAAACATTGGAATCGACACTTTCCAGTTCAAGAACGCCAAGATCCTCCGAAATGCATAAAGGCTGAGACAAATTGTTTCTGAATGAATTTACATGCAAAATCTCGTCCCTGACCTCCCTTGAAATTTCATAAAGTATAAACGGCTTAGGACGGGAGGTGTAATAACCCTGTATTAAATTAACGCCGAGATTTATAACGGTTGAAAGCTCTGCGGACGTTTCGATGCCCTCCGCTAAGGTCATGATTCCGTTATTTTCGGCAAAATTAACTACAGAACCTACCAGTTGCCGTTTTTTAGGATCAGTATCAATATTCATGATAAGCGAACGGTCTATTTTTATAAATTCCGGTTCGCATCTTATTAGATTTGCAGTATTGGAAAAGCCTGTTCCGTAATCGTCAAAGGCAAGCTGAAAGCCTGACAAATTCTTCCTTTTATTAAGCTTTTCGAGAAATTCCTCTGAAATATCAGCCTGCTCTGTTATTTCTATAACAGTCTTGCCGATGAGATCTCCATATAGCCTGTATAGCTCCCCAAAATCCTCGTCATTAAGAAGATGGTCAGGTATACTGTTTATAAATAGTTTCTTATCCTTAAACATTTCAATGTTATCGCTTAATATTTTCATCACATTGAAGAATGTTTTCTTTTCAATATCATAAAGTCGCTTCTGTTTCCTTGCGATTTCCAGCATCTGAACCGGATTCAGATATTTATTTCCGGTTGTTCTCATAAGAGCCTCGTAGCCGAATACGACTCCGGTCTTAGCGTCTACTATAGGCTGCATGTGATATTCAAACAAATTATCGTCTATTATCTTACAGAATATCTGAGCGTCAGTATAATATTCCTTTTCCTTTTCATATGTATGGCGTTCAAATTTCTTTATCATACCGGTGGTGTTTTCATGTATCTCAAAAAGCGCGAAACCGGAATAATTTACAAGAATATTAAAATCCTCCGAATCGTCAGGATAGACGCCATAGCCGCAGTTAAGCGTTAAATGAGCGTCGCTGCCCGGTATAAGCGCTTCTCCGAAATCATCTGTAACCGTCATTTCGTGAACCGCCTCGCCTATTTGCCTCATAATCTCCAGCGATTCCTTTTCAGTTTTATTCTTGAAAAAAACAAGAAATTCGTGATAAGGAGTAGAACCGATTATAATATCGTCAGATTTAAAATGATAAATCGTACGCGCAGCGCATAGAATACACTTTTTGCTGTTATCCAATCCTAAAATATTGTTTAACTGATTAATGCCGTTTATATGAAAGGTCGCCAGACAGCCCGATTTAATGTTTCTTGTTTCTGAAAGTATCCTTAGCTCCTCAAGAAACGCTTCCCTATTATTAAGCTTTGTAACGGTGTCAAGTATGCTGAAGGATTCCGAAAAATATATTTCCTGCATCGTTGCGGTCATATCCTTTATAAAGCCCAGCCATCTGCCGTCCTTTTCAATCATACAAAGCTTCACCCAAAAGCATTCCGATCCCTTGCGATAATTATAAACATGCCTTTTGTTATAAACAGGTTCAACGGTAATAGAGCGGAGAAGATCAAAAAAATCCTTTTCAGACATAGAGCCGTCCGGTTTAGATTTTTCCAGCCTTAATATCCGGTAAGTATTATCGTCCAGATAAGCCGTTCTCTTTTCGGATATATATTTAAACGCTCCCGTATCCGGAAAAACGCTTTCAAAAATCTGCCATTCCTCGCTTATTATGCTATAATTTTCAGGTCTTGAAAACTCAAAAATCCCCATTCACTTTACCTCATTTTTTATTATATTCAAATTATAACCAATATTTTTGTTTGTGTCAATAATTACAGGTAAATACTATAATCATTTTTAAAAATTCATGTAATAATTTCAATAAAATATGTAAATTGTATAAACGCTTAAATCACACATTACTTTATAAAGCCATATCATAATATTGGATAACTATCAGTTTAGTTAATCCTATATACTAATATAACGTCTAATCGCCGCAATACACTTTTTACTGTGCTAAAAATTAAGCAAATTGTTTTGCGGCAAATGGAGGAAAATATGCTGAAAAAGAAATTATTAGCAGCCGCTTCCGCGTTTCTTATGCTATTTACCGGAAGCTTTTCCGTATACGCTCTGCGTCCGGACTCTGAACGAGTACACGACGGCATTGATATAAGCGAATATCAGGGCGACGTTAATTTTGGCGAGCTTAAGAACTGCGACATTAAAACCGTTTATATAAGAGCGGCTGCCGGAGATTATACTGATTCAGAATTTGAAAATAACAGTCGAAAGGCAAAAGAAGCGGGAATAAAATTCGGTTATTATTTTTACGTTACAGCACGAAACGCCGAAGAAGCCCGCCGACAGGCCGAACGCTTTGCGGATCTGATCAGGAATAAGGACTATAGCTGCCGCCCTGCAATGGACTTTGAAGAATTTTCAGGTCTTTCGCGAAGAGAGATAAATGAAATCGGAACTGCCTTTATGGAAAGACTTCACGAACTTATTTATACAAAACCGATGATATATACGGACGCCTTTGCTGCCGACAGCATCTGGGACGAAAATTTTGCCGAATATCCTTTATGGGCGGCGGATTACGGCGCATACGAGCCTGATATAACTCGAGTTTTCACCAACGGCTGGAGCGGTTTCCAGTTTACTGACGACGGAAGAGTATGCGGAGTAGACGATGCGGTGGACAGGGATAGATTTACTGATACCGTTTATATAACTGACGATGAAAATGAAAACCGTCCTGACGAGAACTTTATCTATTACAGGGTAAAGGCAGGCGATACACTCTATGATATTGCAAGAAGATTCGATACAACAGTTGAAGAAATAGCAAGGGAAAACAGAATAACTAATGTCAATCTTATTTTTGTCGGCGAAGTTTTAAGAATCAAAAGATAACTATAATGAAAAGCTGTAAAATTTAAAATAAAAATAAATGCGCAGAACGGTCAGATAACTGATCCTGCGCATTTTTTCAGCCTTAAATCGAAATTATAAGAACGTAAAGCTTTCTGTGTGAAAGCGGTAATTATACAAGCGTTTATTATAATGCCGTACCCTTCTTAGGTATAAACAAACCCGACATATCCGTACCCTCTAATGCAAGCAGCTTTTGTTTTATTTCCACGCCGCCGGCATAGCCGGTCAGGCTGCCGTTTGAACCGACTACACGATGACATGGTATTATAATAGAAACAGGATTGCGCCCTACCGCTCCTCCAACAGCTTGTGCGGACATTTTTGAAAATCCGTTATTTTGAACGAGCTTTTTAGCTATTTCGCCATAAGTAATAGTCCTGCCATAGGGAATCTCGCAAAGAATCTGCCAGACCGCTTTACGGAACGGACTGCCATCCGGCGCGGTATTCAATTCCATTACCGACGGTCTTTCGCCAGCAAAATACCTGTCAAGCCATCGCCTTGCCTGAGCTAAAACGGCTGAATCGCCGACTTCCTTTATTTCCTCACGAACGGTTCCGAGATAATATTTCTGCCCTTCTATCCAAAGACCAACCAAAGCATCGTCCTTTTCAGCAAGTAAAAGCTTTCCGATCGGCGAAGAATAATGTGTTGTGTAAATCATACCTTATTCCTTAGACCTCAATTTTAACTTATGAAAAAGCGCTTAGTAACGCTGTTTCAGTTATATGCATTTTCGGCTTTTCCTTAAATTCTTCCAATATTCTTTTAGCGTTTTAACAATCCCACCTGCAAAGCTTTAAATCAACATGATTGTCGTTCTTCATTGGTATGCCCTCGCTTCGAAGCAGATCCCCCTGCTCGCTCCATCCGGGAACAAGTCTTCCTGCATGATTAACCACGCGATGGCATGGATACCTGCCGTAATAATCAGCCATACTCAACGCTCTTCCCACAAGCCGCGAGTATTTTTCCCTGCCGATAAGTCTTGCGATCTGACCATATGTAGCTACTTTTCCTAAGGGAATTTCCGCAACTACTGACAGAATTTCATATATAAGGTCCTCTTTTAATATGTTTTTCATACCGTCTGCCTTACCTTTCTTCAATAACAAATTATAGTATCGTATAAGAAGCAAAACAGCCTTAACGCAGCAATTTATCAAAAACCGACGGAGATACATTCTAACAGTATCTCCGCCGCAATTTAAAGCCGTTTAAACGGCTTATAGGTTATACCCAATAATTTCTGCTATTGAAAAGACGATATTATAAAAATAACAGTCTACTCAATAACTGTAATAGTTTCTGCGGTAAATCCCTCTTCTGAAATTATATTCTTTATTTCGACGTCCGAAGCGCTGATCTCAGCTTCCGCATAGCCGTCAGCCAGATTCACTGAAATATTTTTCGCACCGATTTCTTCCAACGCGGACTTTACCGCATTTGCACAATGCTCGCAGCTCATACCGTCAATTTTAATATGCTTCTTCAATTATTTTCAACTCCTTTCGCCGCCGAAAATTCGCTAAGTTTCCGGCGCATATCATTTTGCTGAATTAGATATATTAAAGACCGTCAGGATTATTAAGGGTAAAATTCCAGCTATCCCTGCACATATCGTCAACGGTCATTTTAGCCTCCCAGTTAAAAAGCTTTTTAGCAAGCGATGTATCTGCATATGAAACTGCAATATCACCTGAACGCCTCTGCGTTATCTCAACGGGAATACTTTTACCGCACGCTCTTTCATAAGCGGCTACTACATCGAGTACACTAGAGCCTTTTCCGGTACCGAGATTAACGGGGATAAAGCCGCTGTTCTCTTCAGCGTATTTCAAAGCTGAAATATGACCCTTAGCAAGATCCACTACATGAATGTAATCCCTGACGCCAGTACCGTCCGGAGTGTCATAATCATTGCCGAATACCTTAAGCTTTTCCAACTTTCCCAAAGCTACCTGCGCTATATACGGAACAAGATTATTTGGTATACCGTTCGGGTTTTCTCCGATAAGACCGCTCTTATGCGCGCCGATAGGATTAAAGTACCTTAGGGAAACGACATTCCACGATTTGTCCGATAATGTAATGTCTTTTAAAATCTGTTCTATCATAACCTTGGTATAACCGTAAGGGTTGGTAGCGGAGGTAGGCATATCCTCTGTATACGGCGCTTTATTATTTACTCCGTATACGGTTGCCGACGATGAAAAGACCATTGTTTTGCAGTTATATCTTTTCATAACTCTAAGCAGGTTTATAGTGCCGGAAATATTATTATGATAATACTCCAGCGGTTTTTCAACCGATTCCCCGACAGCCTTCAGACCTGCAAAATGAATCACTGCGGCAATCTCATTCTTTTCAAAGATTTCAGCAGTTTTATCAAGATCAAGCATATCGGTTTTATAAAATTTTACCGTCTTTCCGGAAACCTTTTCTATGCGCTCCACGCTTTCTCTTTTGGAATTACTGAGATTATCCATTATTATTATGTCATATCCGTTTTCAAGCAACTCAACGCAGGTATGACTTCCTATAAAGCCTGTACCTCCGGTAACCAAAACTTTACTCATAGCTTCCTCCTATTTCAGCACAGCCGTGCCGTCTTATTTTTAATATATGACATCTGCCGTCTCCCAGCAGCTTTTCACTTTCCCGTTTAAAATATCCTACCATATCATCAGGTACATAAGCCTGAACCGTACCTCCGAATCCTCCGCCGTGCACTCTGAACGCACCCTCTCCGTCAAGTATTCTCCCGCAATGAGCGAGTACGACTGACAACGGCTGATAATTGACGTCAGACGGATCAAAAACATTCTGAAGATACATAAAAGACGATTTTCCAGAATTATCTACCTCTCTTAAAAATTTCTGAAAATCATTTTTATTCAGAAGCTCGGCACACCTTATTGCTCTTTTGTCTTCATTGAAAAAGTGCCATGCTCTTAAAACCGCCCTGTCCCCGCATTTTTTTCTGGCATCTCCTATATAAGCTAAAAATTCGTCCTCATCAAGCCTTGATAACGCAGTTTTGCCGAAAAAATTCGCCACTGACTTCATTTCACGGGTAATCGTTTCATATTCTCTGACATTATCATTATCAGTTCCGCCGCTGTCCAGCATACATATAGTATATCCGGATTTTGAAAAGTCATAATTCACTTTTTTCACAAAAGGAGTATCGCTATCGTAAAAATCTATCCAGATTATCCCGCCGACAGCCGAAGTGAGCTGATCCATAAGTCCGCAGGGCTTTTTATAATAATAATTTTCAGCAAATTGTCCTATTTGAGCTATTTCCTCCGGAGATACCGAATTATCCATAAATAGATAATTCATTATACAGCCTATTAAAACCTCAAACGCCGCAGAAGAGGAAAGTCCGGCGCCGTGTATAATGTTTGACGTGGTATAGCAATCAAAACCGCCGAGCTCTTTTCCCATCAGATAAAACTTAGCGGCGATCCCTCTGATTAGCGCTATAGATTTATGTATTTCATTAGGATACGGATCTAAATCAGCTATTACAAAGTCTCCAAGCGGCGAGTATTCCCGCGGATCCCCCTTTATTTTAAGTGAAACAGCTATTTCGTCTATAGGAAAGCCGTTTGATTTAACTCTTATAACCCCGTCATTATTGGGAGATACAATACCAATAGTGTCCAAATCAACACTTGCTGAAAGAACGTTGCCCCATTGATGATCCGTATGATTTCCTGAAATTTCCATTCTTCCTGGCGCCGAAAATAAACTGATTTTTCTTTCAGTTCCAAAATAACGCTCAAATAAATTTAACGCACTGACTATACGCTGCCTTTGATAACTTAACTTTTCACATCCATAAAGATCTGACAATATATTATCATAGCCGCCGGAATCAATTTTTTTCAGCGCTTCATCAACACTTTCCATTTAATCCCCCTTTTTAGTAAATCTTAAGTATAGTATATAATAAAGCGACATTTTTTTCAAGTATAATTGAAAAATACTGCAAAATATTGTATAATATATACTAACTGATAAGGAGGAATTTATGCAAAAAATTTTAGGATATATGAGAAAAGCCATTCAAGAATTTGATCTTATTTCAGACGGCGATTCCATAGCGGTAGGTATATCTGGCGGAAAAGACAGTCTTGTTTTATTAAACGGTCTTGCGTTACTCAGGAGATTTATAGGTATTGATTATAGGCTTGTAGGAATTACGCTTGATCCACAATTTAAAGGTACCCCTGGAGATTTCAGTTCAGTTGCAGGACTTTGCTCCGGCCTTGACATAGAATACCATATTATTCAAACTCATATCGGCGAAATAGTTTTCGATATACGCAAGGAGGAAAATCCATGCAGTCTGTGCGCAAGAATGAGAAGAGGCGCGCTGCATGACGCAGCTAAACAATATGGCTGCAATAAAATTGCCCTTGGACATCACTATAATGACGCAATAGAAACCTTTATAATGAATTTATTTAACGAAGGCAGAATCGGTTGCTTTTCTCCGAAAAGCTACCTTTCACGTAAAGACATAACATTAATCCGTCCGCTTGTTTTTGCTCCGGAAAAAGAAATATGCAAGGCAGCCTTAAAGAATGAATTAAATGTTGTAAAATCAAAATGCCCTGCCGACGGGCATACAAACCGTGAGAAAACAAAGAATTTTATCCGGCAAATGGATAAGGAGAACAGCGGCTTTTCAGACAGAATATTCGGAGCTATGCGAAGAAGCAATATTGACGGCTGGGGAGGAGTCGGCTTTTCAGAATCCGGTAATGACTGATCAAATACTTTAAACCATCGTTTAGTTACGATGGTTTTTTTGTTGGGAAATAAAAAAAGTCCCCTTGAAACAAGGGGACAATTTTATGAAAAATTAACGACTAACTTAAATTAGTGTTTTTTCTTAAGAACAACTGCTGTTGCACCAGCTGTTACAAGACCAGCTACTGCTACTGCTACGCCAGCTGAACCTGTCTTAGGTGAACCTGTCTTCTTAGGAGCTACTGTTGTAGCAGGTGCTGCTGTTGTTACTGCAGGAGCCTCTGTAGGTTCTTCTGTTGGCTCTTCTGTCGGCTCTTCTGTCGGCTCTGCTTCAATTGTGATAGAACCAGCCTCAGCTACTGGAGATTCAACATATGCACCGCCGTTATCAAGGCTTGTGATAGTGATACCGATGTCATATACTGTACCAGCTTCTGCATCTGCAGGAATACCAAATGTAATTGATGAGAAATCTGTCTTAAGGCCATTTGGAGCTACATATGTAGCTGAAACTGAACCAGCAACAGATTCATCTGTAACCAGTGCGCCTGTAAGAGTTTCAACAAGTGTAAGTTCCTCAGGATATGTTACTGTAAGAACAGCGCCCTGAGAGTCAATATCGCCGATAAGTGAAAGACCTACTGTAGCTTCTGTTGTACCGTAAGGAACTGTTACATCAGCAACCTTAACGCCTTCACCTGCCGCACTTGCAGACATCATTGATGCTGCGCCAAGTACTGTCATAGAAGCCAATACTGCAATTGCTCTTGAAAATACATTCTTCTTCATTTTTAATATTTTCCTTTCTTTTCTATATTTGTTAAGCATAAGCCGGAATTCCGGCTTATGCGAAAACAAAACTTAATTAATGATTACTGATTATCAGGTTTTAATCCAGTTCTGATAATCGTTACTAACCTTAGTCCAATCTCCGTTTACCGTAGGAAGAATAAGCTTAGCAACATTGATTGCATCATACAGATCTACAACGCCGTCCTCATTGTTATCGCCGAGGAATTCCTGGAATGAACCCTTAGGAATATCAATAGGCTTTGTTGGGAGAATAAACGTAGCAACTGTGATTGCATCGTAAAGGTCAGCCAATTCGCCGCCGCTCATATTAGCGTCGCCACGAGGTCCGATCTTAACAGGGATTGATGCAGTCTTGGTTGTACCGTTATATTCAACAGTAAATTCAACTGTATAATCAAAGTTCTCACCGTCGTAAACATCGGCAGGCGTATCAGCAAATTTAATTACTGCGTCTTCAGTTACGTCTTCATCACCAAGCATAACAACGATACCATTCTTAAAGAATTCGACGTTATCATTATGATACCACTGATCGCTGTCTTTGTCAACATCGTAATTTGTGACAATTTCTATGTCATTTTCTCCCGTACCCGTTGTTACAGTTGTAGAAGTATCTGGAGCTTCAGTTATAATAACTGTTTCGGTTACTATTACCGTTTCTGTTACAATTACCGTTTCAACTACCGGAACTGTTACCGTCACTGGCACCGTTACAATAACTGTCTGAGACGGAACTACTACCGTTTCTGTCACAACTACAGTTTCAACTACTGGAACAGTCACCGTTACCGGAACTGTCACAATAACTGTCTCGGACGGAACTATTACTGTTTCAGTCACAACTACAGTTTCAACTACTGGAACAGTTACCGTTACTGGCACTGTCACAGGAACTGTTACTGGTACTGTTACAGGAACCGTCACAGGTACTGTTATAATAATCGTCTTTACAGTATCATCGCCTGTTTCAGGAGCCTTTGTTGATGTTGTAGTTACAGTTGTTTCAGGAGCCTTTGTTGATGTTGTAGTTACAGTTGTTTCAGGAGCTTCTGTTGTTGTAACAGGCTCTGTTGTTTCAGGCTCTGTTTCGCCCTTGATTGTGATAGAACCTTTTTCTACTATAGGTGTGAGATATGTGTAGCCTTCGCCGCCGCCTGTAACAAGTACTACCGGCTTCGGAGCGCCGTTTGAACCGTGAATGTCTATCTCATAAACTTCGCCCGGCTTTGCGTCTTCCGATACCTTAAAGGTCATCTTTGCAATCGGGAGAGTCGGATCGTTCGGGATTTTCTCTTCTGCTGAAGATACTACGTACAACGCTTCCTCTAGAGTAATTGTCGCGCTCTTATCAAGACCCCAGTCCTGAACCATCTTTGTTACTTCAAGCATTGTTCTGTCAAACATTGCTCTTGCTTCAAGTCCTCTGATTTCTTTTCCCTGCGTATCTATATACATATTAACTACTACTTCTTCACCCGGAGCAGCTTCTACCTTATCTGCCCAGAGATTAGCGTCGCCAACATATACACGATTATCTTCACTTTCCGTCGTTGCTTCAGAAGGCTCTGTCGTTCCCTCGGTTGAAGGAGAGGAGCTTCCGAGAGTAATTGTAGCCGGAATCTTAGTTACAGAAGCTGAATAATCAACGTTTACAAGTCCGTAATTAGGATCATCCTTATCTAAGCCGGCTGCCGTAGAGTTACCCGACAATAACTCAAACTGATTGTCAAAATCAATCGTATATTCGCCTTCAGCCATTGAGCTGTCAAAAGTAACGTCGAATGTAACAACTGACGCGTCGTTGTCATTCTTTACAAACCATTTATCAGGACCATTCTGAATAAAGAAATTTGTTCCCGATATACCGGAAGCGTCAAAGTCTCTGCTGAACTTTCCTCCAGTACCATTTACGTTTGTAAGACCGTTCACTTCTGTAAACTTTAAATTAGATAAAGTAATTCCGCTGTCGCTTGCAGCAAATCCTGATTTAAGATATGTAACTAACTCATCGTCACCAAAATTATCTACTAACATAGCAACAGTCGTTTTAGCGTTTCCGGCCTTAACCTCATCCATAGTGAAAGATGATTTTTCAGGCACTAAGCTGAACTGGCTTACTGACTCTTTGACTACTAACCTATCAAAGGCTGACGCTGTAAACGGCAACGCGCTTGCAATCATGGTACCAACCATAGCCACAGATGTCAGAGCCGAAAGAATTCTACTCTTCTTCATCACTATTTTTCCTTTCTGTCTGCTTTCTCCCGCAGACCGCTGTTTTTTTATTTACGGATCCCCCGTTATTTTAAACCGTTAGGCTTAAAAACTTATTTATATTTGCAAATTACTGAACTGCTCCGAGATTATCCTCTGTAACAACCATTGCCACAAAATTCATAAGCACCAGACTGTCCTGAGCGTCAATCTTCATATCTCTCAGACAATCGGCGTTAGCCTTGCCTTCGGCAGTAAGCGCATTGCTTTCATTATCCAATATGTACATATTAAGCGCTACTACGTCGGCGATATTTACATAGCCGTCCACATTAACATCGCCGTATTTGGTTCCTACCGGAATATCCTCCGTAGAGCCCTCCTCTGTTGAAGGCTGAACATCTCCTGTGACTTCCACATAGCCGTCAGTAAATACCGGATCATATACTGTTATCGCTTCATCCGACGACATATAACCGAATATAATGCTTGCATTAGTTGCAGAATCTCCCGGCTTTACAGCTCTGTCAATAGGAACTATCTTGAAGTCCGCCTTGTCGCCGGCGACCGCGGTTTCCTTAACAGTACCTGTAATACTTAGAAATGTACCGGAGCCCGTAAGATAATAATCAGGATTTACTGTACCCAATGCATACATTATGCTGATAATATCAGTGTCGATATTGCATTCAAAAGGCGACGGCAGATCTGTTTCCACACCCGACACGTCTTTTGCCAATGCGCCAAGCTCTACACTTTCAACAGTAACCAATGATGAATCATATGAAATTCCAAAATCACATCCGTTGAGTCCGGTATCGGGGATATTGGACATATCTAACGTTAATGTAAAGCTTCCGCCTGCTTCAGCGGTTGTATTGCTGATACCGACGCCGAAGCCGTCTTCAGCCGATACAATTGCAGAAACCGAAACAGACGCCAACGTTGCGGCTGCCAAAAGTCCCGCAATTACTTTTTTGGTCCTCATTTGCGTTTTCCTCCTTTTCTGATTAAGCATAATATTTTATCTATAACAAGGGAATTCTTTCGCTGTACATTCCCTTCATTATATTCGACCATGTGAGCAATTAAACGTTTATAATCTATTCACATTACAATTATAAGTTAAATGCACATTAAAGTCAATAGGTATTCAAGCTTTTTGTATGGTTTTATAAAATAAATCACCTGGAATTGTTGAATATAATGAATAAATCTTCATTTTATCGCGCTTTAAACATTATATACAATAATTCTTCACAATCCGCCCCGAAAATACCATAATTATTCCAAGCTGATACCAACTCTATTATAGACGATACTTAATCAAAAGTCAAGAGAAAACTTAAACAAATACAAATTAACTTTTGTCTAATTATACACTAAAAGACTTTTTGTGTAAAGCTTTTTATTATACATTAAATAACTTTTGTTTAGTTTTTATAAATGAGGTGTTTGAATTATTTTATTTTTTTTGCAATTTTATATTTAAATTATTTTATCGATGTGAATTTTATGCACATTTTCTGCCAATCATAGTTATATAAACAGCCGTAATCTTCCGTCGCGGCAGAATGGAGATAGTTATGAAAGCAACAGAATTGAGGTATCAAAGCATATTGCCGGATTTGTCCTCTCACCTGAAAAAAATCAAGGAAATTTCCGGCGGAAGCTCAGACCTGCTTATAAATGAAATAGAAATCTGCGGAATAAGGACCGCCCTCATATGCTGCGAGGGCATGGTTTCCACCTCCACAATGACAGAGCTGATATTGCACCCGCTTATGAACCTAAAGCTTGATAATCCGAGTCCTGCGGCGCTGTTTAATAAAATAGAAAACCGAATGCTGCTGTCTGTCGACCGTCCCGTAGCATATAACTACGAAGATTTTTTCCGTCTTTTAAATTCCGGATTTGCAATGCTTGCCGCAGACGGACAGGACAGCGTTCTCGCCTTCGGAGTCCAGGGCTACGACAAAAGAGGCGTGGACGAGCCGTCCGGCGAAAACAATATAACCGGATCTCACGATGGCTTTGTAGAGGTTATACGCTCGAACATGTCCCTTATAAGGCGGCGAATGAAATCGCCGGTTCTTGTTCAGAAGCTGTTTGTAATGGGAGATAAAAGCCAGACTGATATGTGCATCTGCTACATGTCCGACAGAGTTCCGAAAAAGCTTATAGAAAAAATAATGACGACAATTGAAAAAACGGATCTTGAATCGATTTTGTCCACAGGCTATATACAGCCGTTTATAGAGCCGGACAAAAAACGGTTTTTCAATTCTGTCGGCAGAACTGAACGACCTGACGTTTTATGCTCAAAGCTTATAGAGGGACGAGTTGCAATATTGGTGGACGGCAATCCGTTTGCTCTTATTATTCCTAAATTATGGAGCGACGATTTTCAGACTGTTGACGACTACAACTTCAAGCCTTATTACGCCACATTCACAAGATGGCTGAAATATGCGGCTTTTCTTATTGCCATACTGCTTCCGGCTCTTTATGTGGCGATAGCCATGCACCACCCTGAGCTTTTAAACAGCACTCTCCTGCTGATTCTTGCCGAATCTGAGCAAAACGCTCCGTTTTCTATAATAACGGAAACGGTAGGCGTACTAATAATATACGAAATAATCAAAGAAGCCGGTCTGCGGCTTCCTAAGGCAGTAGGAGGAGCGGTAAGTATCGTAGGAGGTCTGATTATAGGCGATGCGGCGGTGACCTCCGGTCTTATAAGTACTCCGCTTCTGACGGTAGCGGCGCTTTCCGTTATAAGCGGCTTTGTAATACCCGATCTTGCGCCGGCAATTACAATCCTTCGTATAGTATTTATAATCTGCGGCGGAATATGGGGGATTTTCGGAATCAGTCTGTTCGGATCCGCGGTATTGTTCAATATGTGCGCCACAGGGGATTTCGGATTCCCGTACACTGCGCCGATATCGCCCTTCAAGCCTAAAACAATGGGAGATATTGCTGTAAGACAAGGCTTCCGGAAAATGCAGAACAACAACTTCACAGTGGAGGAGCTTCATGAATAATATATCAAACAGCCAGCTTTTCGCTCTGATGTTCGGAGTAAAAACATTTAGCCTGATATGCTCAGGAGTAACGGCCGACGCCTCTCAGATGGCGGGAGCGGCCATCTCGATAATAGCGCAGTTTCTGTTGGCGATACCGATGATGACTCTTTACAGAAGAGAGGGATTCAGCCTGAAAAAAGAAATGCTCTTCGGAAAATTCGGCAAATGCCTTTATGCTCTTTTCTTTATCGTATGGGGAGCCGTTTCCTTCAACAGACTGTGGGGCGTAAGCAAAAGCGTTTATTTTCCGGTAGACAGCAGCCTCGCCTGCGCCGTTATACTTGCCGCCGTATGTCTTTACTGCGCGTCAATGAAGCTATCTTCTCTTTCCAAGTCGTCTGTAATAATATTCGGAATTTTGGTCTTTTCAATGGCGGTATTAATATTCGGAGCATATCCTAAGGCCGAGCTTGCCAATTACATTCCGGACACAGAACTGAAAACGGTCATGAACAGCACAATAAATAATTTTTGTTCCTCAGGAGAGCTTGTGATGCTGTTTATACTGCTTGAGTTCACTAAATCCAATAGTCACAGAGGCGTTACGGCATTTTTTATAGGCGCGTTTATTGTAACCGAGCTTATATACATTATAGAAATAACAGTTCTCGGCAGAATAATAGACCTTACGGATTTTCCGTTTTTTACAGCGGGCGCGTTTTCTCAGCCGTTCAGTATTCAGAGGTCGGACTCCCTTTATATGATAGTGTTTACGCTTCTGTGCGTTTTGAACGTCACGCTTCAGCTTGTTCTCTCGTCGATACTAATTAAAGAAATATTCCCGGAACTTAAATACAATACGCTGTTATCTGTGATCCTGATGCTCGGATTATCGGCTCTGCTCAATTCAACGGGAGTCGATATTTTTCCGGCGCTGGGAATACTGATTATAATACTGTCGATTATTATTCCGGTAATTATGCTCATAAGGAGGGTTTGCAATGAAAAAAGAACTGCTGACGGCGGCGGCTCTGACTCTGCTCCTTTGCGGGTGCAGTCATAAAATAGAAGTAAGAGATAAAGGATTTGTAAGAAGCATAGGCTGCGACGGAAAGGAAAATAAAACCGTTTCAGTCCGGCTTTACGGTGAAAAAGACGTACTTTCCGGAAACGGCGAGACAATATTTACAGCTATTGAAAACGCTGAAACCAGCCAGGGAAAAACGCTGTTTACAGGTCATCTGGAGCTTCTGGCTCTGAGCCCCGGAAATATAAGGGAGATGCTGACCGTTATGATGCAGAACAACCGAATTTCACCATCCTGCTCCCTGCTTATGATACCGGAAAATGCTTCAGGCACCATTGAAAGCTATGAGGAAACCGAGCTTACCGACCTAATTGAAAGCGGATGCCGAAAGGGTAAAATAAAAAACAAAAACATAAGCGGCGTTTTAAACGATCTTTTAGAAGACGACGCTATGGCCGCCGTTCCTGCGCTAAGCAACAACAAGCTAACAATGGCCGTTATTGATTCGGATTCTATTGTGGGAATACTGTCCGAGGAGGAATCGCAGGGCCTGTGCTGGCTGACCGGTTCCTTGAGGGACATTTATCTGCCCGTAGAAGTAGGCGGAAGGACTATAAGCTTTCAAATAAGAAAAAGCAGTCCCAAGCTAAAGGCTGAGTTTGACGGAAAGAATATAAAAATAACCACCGAAATAAAAATCAGCGGCGGAAGCGTTGAAGAAGGGATAAGCCACGAGGAAGCCTCAGAGGCAGCCGCCGCAAAAATTTCCGGTCTGTGCTCAAAGACCATATCCAAAACCGTTACGGGAATGAAAGCCGACGTCTTAGGAATACAAAAATGCATATCTTCAGAAAACATAAATATAAATGGCGAATGGAAGGAGCTTATACCCAGACTACAGTTTTATTACAGTATAAAAATAGCCTCATAAAAAACTAAAAATGCACGAGAAATTAAATTTCCTCGTGCATTTTATTCGGTTTATTACTGTATATAGACTAAACCGGTCGTATTATTCAAGCGTCTGTCCGAGCTTATCGGCTGAAATAACCATTGCCACATAATTCATAAGAGTCAGACTGTCGGAGGCATCAATTTTGTTATCTCTTGCACAATCTGCATTAGCTTTCCCCTCCGACGAAATCGCGTTGACTTCGTTATTAAGAATATACATATTTAAAGCGACAACATCGGCTATATTTACACTTCCGTCAGTATTAACATCTCCGTATTTTGTGCCGTCGGGAATTACCTCCGTAGTAACCTCAGTCGTACTATCTGGGACGTCTTCAGTAGTAACTGCCGTCGTTGTAGACGAGGTTGTAACGGGAATCGGTTCTGTTGTAACAGGAGGATCTATAGGATCAATGGGAAGCTCTATGCTTTGGAAGTCGATTCCTATATCCTTGTATTCACTGGAATCCTTCGTTTCAAGGAAACCGCCTGTATTCAAGATTCCGTCCGCATTTCTCCATTCCTTATGAAAATCAAACCAGTCTGCGCCGGATCCCTCGGAAGCGCTCACATACGGCGCAACCTCAAGACTGATAAAGTCGTCGTCCGTTATTGTAACTATATTTCCGATCTTATCTCCGTTATTTATAGTCTGCTTGTCAGTAACGTTATAATATTTGCCGCCGTTATAATAAGCGGAATTTTCCATAGTTCCGACAAACTTATCGTTTGCTATTTTTGCCGAGCTGATTCCCGGAGCCAGCGCCGCGTTAAAATTATCGGCGTTTACATATGTGAGAACGGCTGAAAAATCGCATCCGTCGTCAGTGCAGCGGTAGCAGGAGAAGTTGGGCTTTCCGTTTCCGCCTATACCGTTATTATAAGCCGTGCATTTTGAAACGCTGCCGAGCTTAGGATTGTTATTGTCTGTAAATCCGCAGTTAAGATTTTCAAAGGCAAGGCAGTTTTCAACAATATGAGCCGTTCCTATACCGCCGCCTCCAAGCTTAAAGCCGTTGCCGTCGCAGTCTCCGAAGCCTTCGCCGAATTCCGTATAACCATTTCTAAAGGCTATGCAGTTTCTTATCGTTACAACGCCTATAGGCCCCGTTTCAGACTTAGCATACAAATCCCAGCCGTCGTCGCTGTTGTTGTATGACATACAGCCGTCAAATACGTTCCCTTCTCCACATGTAAGCTTTGCGGCAAATCCGTCCGCATTTTCCATTGTTTCGTTATCACAGTTGTTTTTAGCAGTGCAATTTAAAATTAAATTATCAGAAGGCCATGAACCGATATCCGCATTGCTTGTTTTATAGCGTGAAAGCTGCAATCCCGTATCCTGATTATCGTTAAATTCCATCAGTTCAATAAGGTTATCGTTTCCGGCAAGAAGCATTCCGTTATCTCCGGCCTTGGTTATTTCAAAGCCCTTGAAATACCAGTAATCGCCGTCAAGAACAACTCCCCGGTTTGAATCGCTCACCTCCATGGCCGAGAAATCCCACACAACCTCATCGCCCGGATAAGCCATAATCGTTTTGTATTTTCCGTCAGCTCCGTTATTTGTATCTTCAATCAATATAGTGCTGTCAAAGCTATAAACTCCGCCGAGCAGATAAATTACGCCTCCCGGCTGAACCATTTTTATTGCGCTCAACACGTCGATCGGATCTTCCTTGGTTCCCTTTCCTGAAGACGACGCGTCCGGTGAACAGTAAACCGCGTCCGCTGAAATATCAGGCTGCGTTATTTTTGTCGTAACGGTCGTCGAAGGCTTCGACGTATCGGAGGATACAGTCGTAACCGGAGCTTCCGTCGTTTCTTCAGAAGGCTCTGTAGGCTCAACTTCTCCTCCGTCCTCGAATCCGCTTCCTATTGCAATCACAGACGGCTCATACGCCTTAAGCTTGGCCATAAGCTCCGTATTTACCGCATAGCTTGAATCATCGTCCGCAGTAAAGGTAAAATCAAAGTCTCCTCCGCCAAGTCTGCCCGCTTCGGCCGTTACAACAGCGGGAACATCTTCGGCGGAATCCGCAGTATAGCTATACATAGCGCTTCCCGTGTCAAAATTGTTATATGTATTGGATCCCTGCTTGGAGGTTACAGAGGACGAAAGCTTTTCATTCCTTGAGGAGGCTACGTAAGCGTCAAACTCGACCGAATCCTCCTGATATGAAACAAATCTTTTCTGTCCCTCCATATAATTTCCGTAAGCCTTTATAGTTCCTCCGTCTTCGCTTGAAAACGTTCCTTCAGCGCCGTCTGCAACATCTGAGCCCTGCATGGAGGTCAGCATCGGATATTTACAGTTTCTGAAATAATTGCTCTCGGCAAAAACGGACGAGCCCAGCGTAGAGCCTATTCCGTATTTTGAATTGCCGTCATAGTAATTGTTATAGACATGAGCTGAATAGAATCTTACTCTTGGATGCCTCGAATCCGAATGATCATACCAATTATGATGGTATGTTATATAAAGACCGTCCGTCGTATCCTCGCTAAGTCCCAGCAGGTTGCACTTTCCGCTGTCCCAGAAATGGTTATAAGAAAATGTGATATACGTGGATTTCTTGCAGTCAAGCGCACCGTCGCCTTTGGCCTGATCAGCATCGCTGCCGGCCATACCGTAGAACAGATCGCAGTTATGCACCCAAACGTGGTCGTTCCCCTGCTGCAAAGTAATATTGTCGCCCTCGCTGCTGTCAACCAGCATAACGCCGATATTTCTTATCTCAAGGTTTGACATATTCTTTACTCTCAGACCAAAGCCTGAAATAACCGCGTCGTCGCCGATTCCCTCTACAGTTATTCCGCATTTCAGCTTTCCGCCGCCGTCAATGGTTATATCTCCCTTATCAGTTACCGCAGGATCGGTTACAGTTCCTATTACCCTTATATCAAGCGGTCTTGTTTCATAACCCTTTTTATAAAGGTTAAGTATATTCTGTATTCCCGTACCGTTTGTGGTAGAGCCGCTGCTGCTTGTTACCACATCCATTGTTACCGTATCCTTTGTTTCTTCGGTAAGATAAAGAACAACGGCATTATCCTTGAGGGTTCCGTCTTCATTATATGCTCCGGAGGAGGTGCCGTCCGTCCATGCAAAACCGGTTCTGTCATAGCTTCCTACTGTTATAGGCGCCGATTCAATAGAGCCTGATGAATTTTCCTCTCCTCCCGAGGTAGGAACAACCTTCAAAACATATTTGCCGGCCTTGAGTCCAACGGCGTCCGCTCTGAAATAGCCGCCATACTGCCTTATAAGCATGGAATCAAGCTGAACATAGCTTCCGCCTTCGGGCTTGCAATATACATTATAGCCGTCGGCTCCGCTGACGGGCGTCCATGTGATATAAGCGGATTCCTTGAGAACAACCGACTGCGCCGGTACCGAAACTTCCGCTGAAACGATACCGGTTCTGAGATAAGAGTAATTTCCCATACCGGACATTACTCCGCCGGCAGCAATTGCGGCAGCCAGCATACAGGTAACAATCTTTTTTAACTTCATAATAATATACCCCTCAAAAAATATTCGGACTTCAATACTATTATTATACTTCCGCACAAACTATATTTCAATTGTTAATACTGGAGAATTTTACACAAAAAAATTATAACATGTCACAAAAAAGCATATAATTATACCAAACCTCTTTTCCATACTCCCTTTTTGTAAAAGAAAAAGGCTATTGCCGTAGCAATTATCCACCCTATCGGCCAAGAAAGCCAAACTCCGAGCGTGTCAAAACGTGCTGAAAGAATATATGAAAGTATAACTCTTAAAATAAGGTCTGCAAACGTCGACACCATGAAAGCTCTCATGCTTCCGGCTCCGCGGAGAAGTCCGTCAGTCATTATTTTAACGGCAACCGCCAAATAAAACGGAGAAACTATTTTTAAAAACTCCATTCCCGTCTTTAAAGCGGTTACGCTCTGGTCATTTTCCATAAACAGCATAAGCGCATGCCGGCAGAAAATAAAATATATAAGTACAAACGGCAGTGCGACTGCGAGCGAAATCAAGACTCCAGCTGAATATCCCTGCTTGATTCTCTCCGTTTTTCCGGCGCCCATATTCTGAGCCGTATAGCTGGATACCGCGTTTCCGGCGGCGGCAAAGGACATTATAGCAAAGGTATTCAGCTTTATGGCGGCCGAATACCCCGCTATTACAGAAGAGCCGTAGCCGTTTATTATTCCTTGTATAAAGAGGTTTCCGACAGACACAAAGCTCTGCTGCAAAACGCTTGGTATCGTAACCGCGCCTATTCTGCGGAACAGACCGACGTCAAATATTTTCGGTCTGATCTCATACTGAAGCTTATTGAGTCTTGTAAAAAGAATAATTACCGATACTACCGACGCCGCTCCCTGCGCTATAAAGGTAGCCCACGCTGCTCCGGCGACTCCCCAGCCGAAAACGGCTACAAAAAGCAGATCAAGACCGATATTTCCCAGAGAGGAACCTATAAGCAGATACATAGGTGTTTTAGCGTCGCCAAGAGCAGTGAAAACGCCCGAAGATATATTATAAAAGAAAAGAAACGGAAGACCGTAGGTGAAAATATTGAGATATACTCCTCCGTCGTCGAAAATATTCTCCGGAGTATTAAGCAGCTTTAATATAGGATTGCAGAATATCACGCCGAATAGCAGAATACATAAGCTTATAGCCGCGGACATAACAAACGAAGTGTTTACCGCCGTTTTCATTTCCGACATTCTTCTGCTGCCGAAAAGCTGAGATATTATAACAGAGCTTCCTATATTGCAGCCCATTGCGATAGCCATAAAAATCATAGTAACAGGATACGATACCCCGATAGCCGCTAGAGCGTCTTCACCTGCAAATCTCCCGGCAATAATACTGTCGGAAATATTATAAAGCTGCTGGAATACAACGCTCCCCAAAAGAGGCAGCGTAAACATAAACAATACCCTTGACGGCTTTCCCTTTGTAAGATCAGTTATCAATTTTTTTCATCCTTTCAAAGCGCTGCTGACTAAAAACAATTATTTCCCCGTAAAATACGGCGCAAACCGTCCGCGGTAAACCGCGGACGGCAAGTAAGCTACGTTATCCCGCCGCCTTAACAGCGGCTTCAACGATATTTTTAAAATACCATGTATTACTGCTTCTGTCAAGCAGTCCGAACTCCTCCTTAGCTCCGTTGTCCCAGATAAAGCAGGTGATTCCTCTTTTTTTAGCGGAGCCGATATAATACGACATGTAATCTGCTCTGACGCTGTCGTTTCCTTTATTTGTAGCTCCGCATTCTCCTATTATTACCGGAACTCCCTTATCAATAAAATATTTCTTAACAAGCTCAAAACCCTTGTCAAGCTCTTTTTTGTCGGCGTCGCTTCCCCACTCCGATCTTGAATTATCGCCGCCTGCAAAGTCCCACGGAGAATAATAATGTATCGAAACTATAATCCTATCGTCGTCGGGTATTTTCACATCTTTAATACCGGTTTCGTCCATAGCAGCCGCATGAGCGGTTATAATCAATGAACGGACAGCATTATTTCCGCCGGAATTACGTACAGTTTCAACGAAAGAAGCAAACAGTTCGTTTATTACATCTCGCTCCTCTGCCGTTCCGCAGGTCCATTCGTTTTCGCCGCCTATTATTCTCGGCTCGTTCATTCCCTCAAACAGAAGATGATAGTCGTAATCCTTAAAACGCTCCGAAAGCTGCTCCCAGATACTGATTAGTCTCGATTCGCTTTTAGCCTTATCTGCCCTGCTGGGCTTAAGCCATGTGTAATCGTCGTGATGAACATTTATTATAACGTACATATCATTGTCAATGGCATAATCAACTACTTCATTTACGCGGTTCAGCCACGATTCTTCTATTTTATCGCCGTCCATGTGCTCGTTCCAGGTCACGGGGATTCTTACGGCGTTAAAGCCCGCCGCCTTTACCGTATCTATCATCTTCTTAGTAGTCTTAGGATTTCCCCATGCAGTTTCAAAATCGTCAACTTCCCACGTTATATCATAGCAATCGAGGGTATTTCCGAGGTTCCAGCCGATTTTCATATCCTTTACTATCTCAGCCGAGCTTAAACCGTCCGATGTTATCTTGTTTTTTTCATCGTTTTTCGGTATGTCCGCGTCGGCGTTTGCCGCGGAGGCAGGCGCGCCGCTGCTGTATTTGACTGTTACGGATTCAAGCGTTACGGAGTCCTGCTTGCTCCACCAATAGCCCAGCATTACGTCGCCGTCGGCGTTGATATAATCCTTGATTTCATCAGGAACAAGCCAATAAAGCGTCGCGCTGTCCGAATTCGTCATAACAGCGGCGTTACCACTCTGATACCAGTTTTTGTCAGTTTTGTCCGAACAGGAATCGTCAACCGATATGCCGAACGCTCCCGAATATTTCTGAAGCTCCCCTCCCGCTTTTACTTTAAATTCAAAGTACTGCGGAACGTCTACCTCGCTGATAAGCTCGGAAAGCGGTATAACGGCCTTTTTATCCTTTTCGCTTCCGTATTTCAGCGTCTTGTCAGGCTCTATTGTCTTTGTACCGTCAACAGGTATCTGAGCCGAGGATGTATAATTGCATATAATGCTTGAAAGCCTTAGCTTCTGAAGACCGCCCCACCAATATCCGACTTCAATAAATCCCTTATCGCTTACATTTACATAATCCTTGATTTCTCCCGGAACATCCCATGTAACCTCAAGATATGCGCTGTTTACATCAATTTCAAAATCGTCAGACTGATACCAGCCCTTATCCGTAGCCGCCTTGCAGGACTCGTCGACGGATATTCCGCACGCGCCCTTGTAGCTGCCGATATTCGACGAGCCGTCCTCAGCGTAAAATACAAATACGAACGAGTCTATCTTATCTCCTTCTTTTGCAAAATCGCTGAGAGCCGCCTTATACGTCTTATTCTTATCATAATCCAATATTTCATTTATATCGCTTTTTTCGCTGCCCATTGAAAAGCTGACGGTTTCCGTCGGACTGATATGAACAGTGGTAACAGCCTCGGTTGTCCGGGCTTCGGTCGGCGCTTGAGTAGACGTCGGCTCGGTTTCAGATTCGGTCTCAGTAACGGCAGACGAAGTCTCCCTGTCGTTATTATCTCCCTTTAGAAGAAACGCAGTCACGACGCCGGCTAATGCTACTATTACAACAGCCATGACCGCGACTGCTATTTTCAGCCCCTTGTTATTCTTTTTTTCATCCATATCCATAATTCTCCTTACAGCTTTATAAATTAATTATATATTGATTTTTCAAATTTGTAAAGAGGGGGATAAAAAAATCCCCTCTGCATAAAAATGCAAAGGGGAAATAAAAATAAGAGAGTGACATAATTAGAGGAGATGAAATTATAAAACAATCTTATCAACTGCTTTTAACCTCAGCCGATCTTTCAACCGACAAGCATATTATGCCTAAACAATGTGATAAATTTATGATATAAGCGTGAACAAATTTCAAAAATTAATTACAGATTTTGCTTTTATTTCCTTAATTTATAAAGTATATTTATTATAGGACTGAAAATAATAATGTCATGAACATTTATAATGTTCTGGAAACGAGGTGGACAGTATGTGGAACAAGCTCGCATTGATTCTGCTCATAATAGGCGGAATCAACTGGGGTCTGGTCGGAATCTTCCAATTTGACCTTGTTGCATGGCTTTTCGGCGGAACCGATTCCATATTAAGCAGGGCGATTTATATAATAGTTGCAATTTCTGCTATATGGTGCATTTCTCTGCTTTTCAGACCGAGCGACAAGATGATTGAAGCAACAGACTCGTAAGTCCTCATAAAAAGACATTAAGGCATAATAATAAATGATGCCGCATTGTATTATGCTTTTATGCCAGAATAACGCTGCCTGTAATAACAGGCGGCGTTTTTACTTATACATATTCTGTTTTTAATCTTTGCTTTCTTTCATAAATAAAGTTATTAATTATTGCAAGAAGAACTAATTTAGGTCAAATCTCCCTATATTTTATTGGTTTTTATCGTATAATTAAAATGAGGTGATAAAAATGATACATAATATTAACGATTTATACCTGAAGCTTGGTAAAAAGGTCTGCTTTTACCGGAAATCTAAAGGCTTGACACAAGAGCAGCTTGCAGAAAACATCGGAAAAAGCAGATCCTTTATCAGCGCACTTGAATCCCCTGATATCATTTGCAAGGTGAAATTAAACACTTTATTTGACATAGCCGACGAATTGGAAATTCCTCCACATTATTTGCTTGAAGACGATTAATTAAGGGAACTGCCTGTAAGCAGGGTATTTTCTAACATATTCCATGACTGCACGACATTAGATAAAAAAATACCCGGGCAAAAGCCCGGGTACAATTAAAATAAGAGAAAATAAATATGTGTAGAACAAAAGAAAGGAGACAACAAAACGAGTGTAAATAATTCATGAATTATTTAACACTGTTGTTATTATACACCAAAATACGCTAATCGTCAACAAAAAAATCAGTTTTTTTTGATTTTATATATATTTTTGTTGTTTTCACCAATTATTCACACAAAAGATTATACAACTTTAATGCTTTATAAGTCGGATTTTAACTATTTTTATAATAATCTGACGATTCCTGACGGCTGTTTTACAGTCTGAAACTTTGTCTTATTTTTAACAGGATATTTATAAAAAGGTATTTACAAAAAGCTAAGGTTGTGATATTATTAATAGTGAAGTTATGTGTACTCATATAACCCAATTTGATTTTTTACATAAATTTAGGAGGACTATTACCAATGGCAAGAAAAATGAAAACCATGGACGGTAACAACGCTGCCGCTTGGGTATCATACCCATTTACAGAAGTTGCGGCTATTTACCCTATCACACCGTCTTCACCAATGGCCGAAGTTACAGACCAGTGGTCCGCAAAAGATAAGAAAAATTTATTCGGACAGCCTGTTCAGGTAGTTGAAATGCAGTCTGAGGCAGGTGCGGCAGGCGCTGTTCACGGCTCTCTGGCGGCAGGTGCTCTTACAACAACATATACCGCTTCCCAGGGTCTTCTCCTGATGATCCCTAACATGTATAAGATTGCCGGCGAGCTGCTTCCTTCAGTAATTCACGTTTCCGCGCGCTGCGTTTCTACTCACGCGCTGAATATTTTCGGAGATCATTCAGATATTTATGCATGCCGTCAGACAGGCTATGCAATGCTTTGCTCTTCAAATCCTCAGGAAATCATGGATTTAGGAGCTGTGGCTCATCTTTCCACAATCAAGGGAAGAGTTCCGTTTATTCATTTCTTCGACGGCTTCAGAACATCTCATGAAATCCAGAAGATCGAAACATGGGACGACGCAGACCTAAAGGAAATGCTCGATATAGACGCGGTTCAGAGATTCCGCGACGAGGCGCTCAATCCGGAGCACCCTGTTTTAAGGGGCACTGCACAGAATCCTGATATATTCTTCCAGGCAAGAGAGGCGTGCAATCCATATTATGACGCTATGCCTGCAATTGTTGAAGAATACATGGGCAAGGTAAACGCAAAGCTCGGTACAGATTACAAGCTCTTTAACTATTACGGCGCGGCCGACGCAGAACATATAATCGTCGCTATGGGTTCTGTAAACGATACAATCGAAGAAACGATAGATTACCTCAACGCGAACGGCGGCAAGTACGGTCTTGTCAAGGTAAGACTTTACAGACCTTTCGTTGCCGACAAGCTTGTTGAAGCTATTCCTGACAGCGTCAAGAGAATTTCTGTACTCGACAGAACAAAGGAACCCGGCTCTCTGGGCGAACCTCTTTATCTCGACGTGGTTGCCGCTCTCAAGGGAACAAAATTCAACGATATTCCGGTATTCACAGGAAGATACGGACTTGGTTCAAAGGATACCACTCCGGAACAGATCATCGCCGTTTACCAGAACACGGAAAAGCCAAGATTTACTATCGGCATAAAGGACGACGTTACAAATCTCTCGCTTGATTCAGTTGAATGTCCAGACACCGCTCCTGCCGGTACAACCTCATGTAAATTCTGGGGTCTCGGCTCCGACGGTACGGTCGGCGCAAACAAAAACTCGATCAAAATCATAGGAGACCATACTGAATTATATGCTCAGGCTTACTTCTCTTATGACTCAAAAAAATCGGGCGGCGTAACGGTTTCACATCTGCGTTTCGGAAAAACTCCTATCAAATCAACTTACCTTATTAATAAAGCTGATTTTGTCGCATGTCATAATCAGAGCTATATTGATAAATACGATATGGTTTCCGACATTAAGCCGGGAGGAACCTTCCTTCTCAACACTATCTGGGATATGGACGGTCTTGAAAAGCACCTTCCTGGTCAGGTAAAGAGATACCTTGCGCAAAATAATATCAATTTCTATACAATCAACGGCGTTAAGCTGGGCGAAGAAACCGGAATGGGAACAAGGATAAATACTATTCTTCAGTCTGCATTCTTCAAGCTCGCCGACATTATTCCTTTCGAGGACGCCGTAAAATACATGAAGGCAGCCGCTGAAGCTTCTTATAGCAAGAAGGGACAGGATATCGTTGAAAAGAACTGGAACGCTATCGACGCGGGTCATCAGAATATCGTAAAGATCGATATTCCTGCGTCATGGTCCGACGCGTCCGATACTCAGATGGGAATGGCTCGCGTAACAAGCAGCAATAAGGCTTTGGCTGATTACGTAAACAATATTCAGATCCCCTGCAACGCTCAGAAGGGCGATACGCTCCCCGTTTCCACTTTCAAGGACGCCGCCGACGGTACCTTCCCTCAGGGCTCTTCCGCATTTGAAAAGAGAGGTATCGCAGTTAAGGTTCCGAGATGGATTCCTGAAAACTGTATCCAGTGTAACCAGTGTTCATATGTTTGTCCTCATGCTGTAATCAGACCTGCCGCTCTTTCTGCCGATGAAGCCGCAAACGCTCCGGACGGAATGAAGATGGTTGATTTCAAGCCCGCTATGGACGGTATGAAATTCGCTATGACAGTATCTGTTCTTGACTGTACCGGCTGCGGATCATGCGCAAACGTATGCCCCGCAAAGAACAAGGCTATCGTTATGGAACCGCTGGAATCACAGCTCGGCGAGCAGGAAAAATTCACCTACGGCGCTTCTCTTGACGAAAAGCCGGAGGTTGCGGCCAAGTTTAAGTCTACGACTGTTAAAGGCTCGCAGTTCAAGCAGCCTATGCTTGAATTCTCAGGCGCCTGCGCAGGCTGCGGTGAAACTCCTTACGCAAAGCTCATTACACAGCTCTTCGGCGACAGAATGTATATCGCCAACGCTACAGGCTGTTCTTCAATCTGGGGCGGTTCCGCTCCTTCAACTCCTTATACCTTCAATAAAGAAGGAAAGGGTCCGGCTTGGTCTAACTCCCTGTTTGAGGACAACGCTGAGTTCGGTTACGGTATGTTCTTAGGTCAGAAAACTCTCAGAAACAGAGTTATCGCTAAGGTTAAGGACTTAAATGAAACTACTGACAATGCAGACGTAAAGGCTGCCATTGCAGAATATTTAGACACGGTAGACGACGGAAATGCAAATACTCCCGCAACAGAGAAGCTTGTAGCCGCTCTCGAGGCATGCGGATGCGAAGCAGCTAAGGATATTCTCGCCTCCAAGGATTATCTGAGAAAGAAATCTCAGTGGATCTTCGGCGGAGACGGCTGGGCTTACGACATTGGCTTCGGCGGACTTGACCATGTTATCGCTTCCGGTCAGGACGTTAATATTTTCGTATTTGATACAGAGGTTTATTCCAATACGGGCGGACAATCTTCAAAGTCGACTCCTACAGGCGCTATCGCTCAGTTTGCCGCTGCCGGCAAGGAAGTAAAGAAAAAGGATCTGGCAGGCATAGCAATGAGCTACGGCTATGTTTATGTCGCACATATAGCTATGGGCGCTGATTATAACCAGTGTATTAAAGCTATCGCAGAGGCTGAGGCTTATAACGGTCCTTCAATCATTATCGGATATGCTCCGTGTATAAACCACGGTATCAAAACCGGTATGGGTACTGCTATGGCAGAGGAGAAAAAGGCGGTACAGGCAGGTTACTGGCACCTTTACAGATACAACCCTACCTTGAAGAAGGAGGGTAAGAATCCTTTCATAATGGATTCCAAGGCGCCTAATACAGACGAATATAAGAACTTCCTCATGGGAGAGGTTCGTTACAATGCTCTTGCACGTCAGAATCCTGAAAGAGCAGAAAGACTCTTTGATAACGCGCTCGCTAACGCTAAGGACAGATATGATTATCTAACAAGACTTTCTAAGCTCTACGGCGAAGACTAATCCTAATCAATAATTGATGCGAAAGGAAGAACCGCAGCACAATGCGGGAGGTCCAGACCATAAATATTCAGCGGACTCATACAAGAGTCCGCTGTTTTATTATAAAAAACGCCCCGTATCTGATATTAAGCTGATATCGGATACGGGGCGTTTTTATATTATTTTAATTATCAATTCCATAATACATTTTTCCGTCAGGCATTCTTACATTATTATCGGCAGACGCTGAGCCGCTGTAAACTCTGACTACATATGCAGAATCGTTATCAAGCATACAAGTATTACCGGTAAACTTATTATTATACCCCCAGCCTGAAACAATCTCGTGAACCTCAAAAGCGTTTCTTAAAATAATATTTCCGTTCTGATATGCGTCATTATTTCTAATCACAGTATCATTGCCCTTAACTTTGATAAATGCGTTAGCCGACGTCTGGCCGCTAAGATCATCGCCGTATAATTTACAGTTTTCAACAATGCTTCCGGTAGTATATTCCTTGATATCAATCATTTCGGCTGTAACTCCGGGACCGAGAACACAGCCGGAAACGGTATTGTAATCGCAATTATAACCGTAACCTAATGTACTTTCCGAGCTTCCGATATAAACTGCTTCTCCATAACCCGGACTGATACGACCGGTATTTATAACAGTGCAGTCCTCAACCCTGCAATAAGAACTGTTATCACGCAAATGTATCCCCTCGCTGCCGATTTCGCTTACCTTACATTTCCTGATTACAGAATAATTGGAATTATCAAGTATTATTCCCTTTTGTGCATTTGAAATCTCAAGATTTTCTATATTCCAGTAATCACCGGTAATATAAAATACAACGCCGTTTTCTATGCTTTTTCCATAAAGCAACGCTTGATTCTCTGTGTCACTGCTTCGAATAGTAATAGGTCTTTCCCTTGTTCCGTCGGCAGCCGACCAAAAGTTTGCGCCTTTCGGTCCGGTAGAGTCAGATGTATAAATTCCGGCTTCAAGCACTATTTCATCTCCGGGCAGTGCATTATTCAACGCCTGAGTCAGTTCTCCGGATGTCCTTACATAAACAGTATTAACTGAATTATTTTCATACAGAACATTTCTTCTGAGCTTAATAACGTCAAACACATCGCAGTCCCCGTCACCGTCAATATCGCATACCCCGTTTGCTTTATCAGATTTTTTTATGAGAAAATCTATCAGAGCCGTTATATCTCCTGAATCCGAATACGCAGAATATGACGGTACAATCATCGCAAAGGTTAATAAAATTGCTGCCGGAATTAATTTTATCATTTTCTTCATTTCTAACCCCAATCATCAGCCGCTTATGTTTCCATAAAGCTTTAACGCGTCGTATATATGAAAAGGCTCGGTATAATGACTTCCCTGCGCTCCGGCAGTAATCAAAACATAAATTTCACCGTCTATTTCCGCAATTGAAGCAAGGCACAGTCCGGCTTCGTCAGTATAACCGGTTTTTCCGCCCAGTATCCTGCCTCCCTCAACATAGGAGGAATCCATTTCCGAAAACATTGTACTGGAAAGCGTTATGCCGTCAGGATGCTCGTCAGTTTCCGTATAATAGCTTTGAGAGGTAAATATTTCGTAAAACGTATCGTTTTCAAGCGCATAGCGCAGCAGCAGCGATATATCTGAAGCGGTTGAATAATGCTCGTAATTCTGAAATCCGCAGACATTTGTAAAGCTTGTATCGCTCATGCCCAGTTCCTTGGCCTTACTATTCATCAGCTCAACAAATTCCCATTCGCTGCCGCTTATATAGCTTGCAAGCGTAAGACAGCATTCCGCCCCCGAGCTTAAAACGGCTCCGTAAAGCATGTCCCTGTAAGTTACGCATTCATAGGCGACAAATCCGGCAGTAGAACCGTTTTCATAGGCGATCTGATCATATATGTCGCCGGGTATCATAATCTGCTCGTCAAGATCGCTTATATGCTCTATGGCAACTATCGCAGTCATTATCTTTGTAAGCGAAGCCGGATAAATACGGCTATATTGATTCTTGGAATATAACTCATTACCGTCTATATCCGTTAAGAGCGCCGTTTCGCTTTCAATTTCTATAAAATCGAAGCTGATCTCCCTTTCCTCGGTCGTTTCAGGCTCAGTCGGCGGAGCGTCGGTTGGTTCTGATTCAGCTGCGATTTGTGAAGGCTGAGTATTATTTTCTGATACGTCCACAGAAGCCGTATCGCTTCTCTTCTGCAGCAGGCTTACACCTCCGAGTATAATGAGAAGCAGCATCAATATGATAAAAAGCCAGAGCGCAACTCCTCCGGCAGAGCTTGATTCCTTTTTCATTAACGTTCCTCATCATATAAAATCTCTTAGATTATTTTAACATAAACGCCGCGTATACGTCAAGCAGAACGGGGCAGAAATAATCCGCCCCGCATAATCATGCTTTATATTTTTCAGTCTGAGCCGTTATTAATTCTGTATCGTCAAAATAATTAATCTTCATAGCGGCCTTTACCTCTGAAAGCGTGGACTCCGCCTTAGCCTTTGCCGCGGCAGTTCCCTTTTTCAAAACCTCGTAGACATAGGGTATGTTCTGTTCAAGCTCTTTTCTTTTCGCTCTTATAGGTTCCAGCTCCTCCTGGAGCACGCTGTTTAAAAATTTCTTTACCTTAACATCTCCGAGTCCTCCGCGCTTATAATGCTCCTTAAGCTCATCAAGACCGGCATAATCAGGCAGATAGCGTTCGAAATGATCCTTTCGACAAAAAGCGTCAAGATATGTAAACACGGTGTTTCCTTCAATTTTTCCCGGATCGCTTACCTTAATATGATCAGGATCCGTATACATGCTCATGACCTTTTTTCCGACGTCCTCGGCGGAATCGCTCAGATAAATGCAGTTTCCCAGAGACTTGCTCATCTTAGCCTTGCCGTCAATACCCGGCAGGCGCATACACGCCTGATTTTCCGGCAGTAGAATTTCAGGCTCGGTTAATGTTTCTCCATAGACCGAATTGAATTTATGCACAATTTCCTTGGTCTGCTCGACCATCGGCATCTGATCCTCGCCCGCCGGCACTGTAGTCGCCTTAAAAGCGGTTATGTCCGACGCCTGACTGATCGGGTATGTAAAAAATCCCACCGGTATGCTCGTTTCAAAATTACGCATTTTAATTTCCGTCTTAACAGTAGGATTTCTCTGCAATCTTGACACTGTGACCAGATTCATGTAATAACAGGTCAGTTCGCAAAGCTCTGGTATCTGCGATTGTATAAACATATTGGTCTTATCCGGATCCAGTCCGCAAGACATATAATCAAGCGCAACTTCAATTATGTTCTGCCTAACCTTTTCAGGATTATCGGCATTATCAGTCAGCGCCTGTGCGTCGGCGATCATTATATATATTTCATCGTATTCGCCTGAATTCTGCAGCTCAACGCGTCTTTTCAGCGAGCCTACATAATGCCCCACATGCAGTCTGCCTGTGGGACGGTCTCCAGTTAAAATAATTTTTCCCATATAAAGCAACTCCGTTTTATCCGAACCATAATATGATTCACTTATTCATTTTATTATACTAAAATTTCACATAAAAGTCAATAAAAATAAGCCCGAACCAGCATATGCTTGACATTTCCGCCAGACATGCTATTATTATAACAGACGATTAATTGGGGTGTTAATATTGAATAAGTTTTTAAAAAAAGTTTTAATGCGGATTAGGGACGGTATTCCTAAAATGTCTGAAAGCTTTATAAAATGGGGTTTTCTTTCTCTGATAACAGGCGCAGCCGTCGGTTTAATCTCCTCGCTGTTTCATCTGTCGCTTAAGGAAGCGGCTTATTTAAGGGAACGGTATCCGCTTATAATACTTCTCCTGCCCGCAGCCGGAATCATCATCGTCTTAATATATAAATTTTTAAAACTTACAAACGATAAAGGAACGAATCTGGTTCTAATAGCCGTAAGAGACGGAAAAAAGATGACGTGGCGCAATACGCTGAGCATTTTTTCCGGCTCTGTTCTGACTCATGTCTGCGGCGGCTCTGCCGGAAGAGAGGGAGCCGCCCTTCAGATCGGCGGAAGCATAGGCTCTCAGATAGGACTATGGCTTAAGCTTGATTCAAAGGATTGCCGGCTGCTTACAATGTGCGGTATGAGCGCAGGATTCTCTGCTCTTTTCGGCGCTCCGGCAGCAGCAGCCTTTTTTTCTATGGAGGTTATAAGCGTAGGAATAATGCATTATTCCGCAATAGTTCCGTGCGTTATTTCCGCCCTGATTGGGCTTGCCGTATCCTCTCGCTTCGGAGCGGCCCCCGACAAGCAGATCATAAGACTTGAGTCGGCTGATGTTTCCGTATATTTACGGGTTCTGCTGATAGCGATATGCTGTGCGGTTTTAAGTATAGTATTCTGTTTTGTTCTGAAAAATTCCGCCCGTCTTTATCGGATATTCATAAGAAACGCATATATAAGAATAGCTGCCGGAGGGGCGGCGGTTGCGGCCCTAACCTTTTTATGCGGAACATATGACTATAACGGCGCCGGAGGCGAGGTTATAAACCGTGCCTTTGTCGAATCAGCGTCGTGGGAGCAGTTTGCGCTGAAGCTTCTGTTTACCGCCCTGACGCTAGGCGCCGGCTTCAAAGGCGGAGAAATTATGCCGGTATTTTTTGTAGGGGCGACATTCGGAAGCGCGCTTGCGCCCTTATTGGGACTTGACTGCTCCTTAGGCGCCGCAATAGGAATGTCATGTCTTTTCTGCGGAGTGACAAACTGTCCTGTAACAGCGGTGCTCCTTTGTACAGAGCTTTTCGGCGCGGAATATCTTCCGCTGTATCTTCTTGCCTGCTCATGCGCCTATATGCTTTCAGGCTACGCCGGACTTTACAGCGAACAGAAAATACTTTATTCAAAGCTGGAACCGAAATATATAGACAAAAAAATAGGAAAAGCCTGAGATTACCTTAAAAAATTATTATATTTCATGAAATCAACATATATTTTTCTTGACACGAACTGTTGTATAGGCTATAATTAAATTATATTATACGGGGGAAAACAGAATGGACAGAAAGCTAAAGCGGCTTGAAGAACAGCAGCGAAAGCTGATGGAGGAAATAGAAAGAAATAATCGCAGAATCGATCCTGACGGCAAAAGAAATGATAAAAGCGGTCTTATAAGCTTTCTTACAGGTCTTATATTGCTGGGCGGAGGACTTTTCTGGGTATTTCAGTCAATCAAAGTAACTTCAATGTGGGGTTCGTTTTATCGTCTGGGATCATGGGCTATGCCTAACGGAGTTATAATAATCCCCCTTTTAACGGGAATCATTATGCTTTTTGTTATGAGAAAAAAGATTTTCGGCTGGGTTGTGACCGCCATAGGCGTTTTGATAATCCTGTTGACTGTTATGAACAGCGTCAGTCTGCATTTTGTTTCACAATCGCTTTTCAGCTATATACTGATGTTCGGATTTATAGCAGTAGGCGCGGCTCTGGTGTTAAAGGCATTATTTACAAAGCATTGATTATATAACGGAGGTATTTTAATGGGTATATTTCAGAGGATCGGCGACGTCTTGAAATCAAATATCAACGATTTGATAGATAAAGCCGAGGATCCGGAAAAAATGGTAAAGCAAATCATAATAGATATGCAGCAGGAGCTTAATAAGTCTACTCAGGCGCTTGGAAAAGCGGCGTCAAGCGAACGTATAGCGAAAAAACAATACGACGACGCGGCTAGATCAGCTTCAGAATGGGAAAACAGGGCTAAAACAGCCTTGGCTGCCGGCGACGAGGAACTTGCTAAAAAGGCTCTTGAAAACAAAATCAAGGCAGATAAAGACGCCGCCGCATATAAGGAAATGTACGATACTATCTCTCAGCAGACTGAAACCATAAGGACTCAGGTAGAGGTGCTTAAATCAAAGCTTGAGGAAGCAAAAAGCCGTCAGGCAATGCTTATAGCCCGTTCTCAGATGGCTGAGACGCAGAAAAACCTGGCAAAATCCACTGGCGGATTCGATTCTTCGAGCGCGTCAGAAAAATTCGACCGTATGGAAGAAAAGATTATTCAAAAGGAAGCCGAAGCTCAGGCTTTTGCAGAAATAGCCGGTCAGAATAACGACGCTCTTGACAGCTTTGAAAAGCTTGAAAAGGATTCAAAAATAAATTCCGAGCTTGAAAGACTTAAGGCGGAAATGGGAATGTAAGCCGACAACCGCGCTGAATAATCAGGCGCTCAGTCATACGGCGGAAAGGAACGATATGGAAATGGAAGAAAAGAAAAAAAGCAGTCTGGTAGTATTCATTTCAATTTTGGTAGCTCTTATCGGAGGAGTTATATCCGTAGCCTATATTGTCTACAAGGCAATGAGCAATAAAAGCTACGAAGAAAAATGGAAAGATTACGACGAATGCGGAATATAATATTAAAAGGCGTGAAATTACACGCCTTTTTTGCATATAAAAGGAGGAGCCTAAATGAGCATATTTAAAAAATTTACTGCCGTTGCTCTTTCAGCAGCGTTATTTGCAGCGCCGCTCCCTGAAATCAACAGCGCCTCAGCGGCATCGGGAATTTATGTAAAATACCGTACGGCGGATGAAATTGCCGAATATATGAGAAATCACACTTTTAATTATGACGCGTCCGAATTCGACGCTTTGCCCAGCTATACCCAAACGCCATATGAGCCGGGAAAGCTAAGCGACGCGACTCTTGAAAACGCACTTAACGCGCTTAATACGGTAAGATTTATAGCCGGTCTTGACGAAGTGAGCCTTTCAGATAATTATAACGATCTTGCACAGGCGGGAACGCTTGTCAACGCGGTTAACGACGAGCTTACGCATAGTCCGTCTCAGCCTTCGGGCATGTCTGACGAGCTTTATGAGAAATGCCTTGAGGGGACCTCAAGCTCCAATATCGGCTGGGGATACGGAAGTCTTGCAGAAAATATAATCTACGGCTGGATGAGCGACGCAGACAGCTCAAATATATCAAGAGTAGGACACAGAAGATGGTGCCTTAACCCGTCAATGAAGCAGACCGGATTCGGCAATACGGGAAAATACTATGCCATGTATGCATTTGACGGAGTATGGAATGAAACCGAATATTACGGAGTAAGCTGGCCGGCGCAGATAATGCCGGCAGAATTATTCGGAAATAACGATCCGTGGAGCATATCAATGGGATACCAGGTAGATCCGTCAAACGTCAATGTAAATCTTGTCAGAAAAAACGACGGAAAACGCTGGAGCTTTTCACAAACGGCCGCGGACGGATATTTTAATGTTGAAAACAATAATTACGGCAAAAAGGGGTGTATAATTTTCCGCCCAGATAATATATCCTACAGCGCCGGCGACAGCTTCGAGGTTACAATAACGGGGCTTGACGAGACTATAAGCTACACGGTAGAATTTTGCGATATAAACGCTGACGAGCCTGCGATAACAAAAACTTCTCTGGAAGAGCTTATTAATTTTATTTTGAAAAAAGAATATAATACCGAAAAAATCAGTGATTTCAACGACGACGGAAATATAGACGTTTTTGACGCCGTTATAGCGAGGCGGAGCCTGACGAGCTGAATATCTCGCGGCAAAATAGGCTTTTTTCCGAAAATATTCTGAATGATTATACAAAATAATACAATTTTATTATTGACTTATTTTCGCTAAAATAGTATAATATAAAGGTATAGAATTTTATCTAATAACTACATATATTTTGGAGGGTTTATAATATGGGCAGAGTTTATAATTTCAGCGCAGGTCCTGCCGTTCTTCCTGAGGAAGTTCTGAAAGAAGCCGCTGACGAAATGCTTGATTACAAGGGAACCGGGATGTCTGTAATGGAAATGAGCCACCGTTCCAAGGCCTATGACGAAATTATCAAGGAAGCTGAAAAAGATATCCGCGACCTTATGAATATTCCGGATAATTATAAGGTGCTGTTTCTTCAGGGCGGAGCTTCACAGCAGTTTGCCGCGGTTCCTATGAACCTTATGAAGAATAAAAAGGCAGCTTACATAATTACCGGCCAGTGGGCTAAAAAGGCTTATCAGGAAGCGCAGATTTACGGAGAAGCAGTCGCAGTAGCTTCATCGGCAGACAAAACCTTCTCCTATATTCCGGATTGCTCGGATCTTGATATTCCGGAAGACGCCGATTATGTTTATATCTGCGAAAACAATACTATTTACGGAACAAAATTCAAGGAGCTGCCTAATACAAAGGGCAAGGAGCTTGTCGCTGACGTTTCCTCATGCTTTCTCTCCGAGCCGGTAGACGTTACCAAATACGGCGTGATCTACGGCGGCGTTCAGAAAAATATCGGTCCTGCCGGCGTTGTTATTTCTATTATCCGCGAGGATCTTATTACCGACGATGTCTTAGAGGGAACTCCTACAATGTTGAAATGGAAAACTCAGGCAGACGCCGATTCGCTTTATAACACTCCTCCCTGCTATGGAATTTATATCTGCGGAAAGGTTTTCAAGTGGATCAAGAAAATGGGCGGTCTTGAAGCTATGAAGGCTCATAATGAAAAGAAAGCAAAGATCCTTTATGATTTTCTTGATCAGAGCAAGATGTTCAAGGGTACTGTTGAGCCTAAGGACAGATCGCTTATGAACGTTCCGTTCGTCACAGGAAACGCCGAGCTTGACGCTAAGTTCGTAAAGGAAGCAAAGGCGGCAGGTCTTGAAAATCTCAAGGGACACAGAACAGTCGGCGGAATGAGAGCTTCTATTTATAACGCTATGCCTATTGAGGGCGTAGAAAAGCTCGTTGAATTCATGAAGAAATTTGAGGCTGAAAACGCCTGATTATATCCAAAAAAGGAGTAATTTGATAATGTATAATATTCAGACATTAAACAAGATCGCCGCCGTCGGAACATCAAAGTTTGACAGCAGCAAATATACAGTCGGAGATTCAGTTGAAAACCCGGAAGCTATTATGGTTCGTTCCGCAAAAATGCACGATATGGAATTCGGCTCAAATCTTCTTGCAATTGCAAGAGCAGGCGCAGGCGTAAACAATATTCCTGTTGATAAATGCGCCGAGGCAGGCATATGCGTTTTCAATACTCCGGGAGCTAACGCCAACGCGGTAAAAGAACTGGCTATCTGCGCAATGCTTCTTTCATCAAGAAAGATAACCGAGGCTGCGGCATGGGCCGCTTCGCTTAAGGGTACTCCGGACGCTCCTAAGACAGTCGAGGGCGGTAAGTCCAAATTTGCCGGTCCGGAAATTCTCGGAAAAACCCTTGGTATCATAGGACTCGGAGCTATCGGCGGTAAAATTGCAAATGCAGCGGTCGCTCTTGGTATGAAGGTTATAGGCTTCGATCCTTTCCTTTCCGTAAACGGAGCGCTTCACCTTGATCCGGCGGTAAAGGTTGCGGCTGATATCAATGACATTTATAAAAACAGCGATTATATTTCAATACACGTTCCTTATACTCCCGACACAAAAAATACTATCGATGCAGAACAGATAGCTATGATGAAAGACGGAGTCCGTCTTATAAACCTTGCCAGAGGCGAACTTATCAACAGTGAAGCGGTAGTTAAAGCTATTGCAGAAGGAAAGGTAGCAAAGTACGTTACGGATTTTGCCGACGATACCGTACTTGGAGTTGAGAATGTTATCGTTCTACCTCATCTCGGTGCCTCCACTCCCGAAAGCGAGGACAACTGCGCCGTAATGGCAGCAGACGAACTGATCGACTACATTGAAAACGGCAATATCAAAAACAGCGTAAATTATCCAAACGCTTCTATGGCGGCTAACGGCACAAAAATATGCGTGCTTCATAAAAATATTCCGGCAGTTATCGCTAAGATAACATCAGCAGTTGCAGACGCCGGTATGAATATCGACAACATGGTAAACGCAAGCAAAAAGGATTACGCTTATACCATGCTCGATGTTGACGGCAGCGTTACAGACGATATTTCCGCTAAAATCAGCTCGGTTGACGGTATAATCAAGGTAAGAGTAATAAAGTAATAATTTATATTAAAAAAGCCGCACTGTTTTTCAGTGCGGCTTCCTATTTGCAGAAAAGACAGACAATAAAATGTCTGCCTTTTCTTAATTAACCTTGCGGTCCCAATTCACTTTCAGTTATTATCATTGCAACATAGTTCATAAGCGTCAGCGAATCAGACGAATCTATTACATTATCATATAACACGTCTGCATTTGCAATACCAACCTCGGTAAGATCGTTGTCCTCACCGCCCAGCAGATACATATTCAGAGCAACTACGTCTGCGATATTTACAGAACCGTCAACATTTACATCTCCGTATTTAGTTGGCTTTGCGTTTGTTTCGTTAGTGGGCTTAACCGAAGTGATTACAGTAGTAGAAGTAGAAGGCGATACCGAGGAAGTCGCCGCGGTAGTTACAGGAGGAGTCGGTGAATCTGAAAGCTTTCCGTATATAATTCCGCATCCAACAGTAGACATATAAACCGTACCGTATTCATTCATATCCCCTACAAGGAAATTACCGTTTCCTGTGCCTCCGTAAAGATTATCCTTATTTATCAACACCCATGAGTTACCGCCGTCCTGAGAACGATAAATGCCTTCAGGATCAGTCTCCTGAGGTTTTCCGTACATATAAAGGGTATTTACATCGCCGGCCTTTTCCGGAGCGCCGTAGCCTACCGTCTTGCAATAGAACACATCAAGCTTGTTTACTGTTTTGCCTGTATCAGTCACATTATACATACCATAGTAGCCCGCGCCGAGTATAATATTATCCTCGCCAAGATAAGCTATTCTGCCGGCCGTATCGCACTGGTCATACATTGCGATATCGGTTGTTGTAAACGTTTTGCCGTAATCGGTGCTTACGCAAAGAGTATAATGAGCGTCGGAGAAATCCGGCTCCGGTTTTGAATAGCTCCATGATGAATTGTAGTATGTCGCATAGGCGTAAACGATATTAGGCTTATCAGGCTCTACAAGCATATATGTGGGCTTTGAGCCGTATGCGCTTGGGATTCCTGTGCAAGATGTCCATGTCTGACCAAAATCATCGGAGTAAGAAACATTGCCGCTGTCGCTTGCGCCTTTAAAGAACCTGTATGAGCCGTCCTCAAGCTGAGTTATCGCAGCTTTTCCTCCGGACGTATTGGCCATCTTAGTCCATGTTTCGCCGCCGTCAAGGGTGTAGAAGCCCGGAGCTACGTCGTTCTGGTTTTCGGCAATTCTAATCATAACATCCGGATTCTGAGGACAATAAGCAATAGCGCCGGTAGATCCCATATTCGGCTGATGCTGTTTACCGGATTCATAAACGGAAGAATGCTCAAAACCGTCATAGTCGCCGATTGCAGAAAATTCATTGCCGCCTGGAACGCTTACCATATCGAGAGCAACGACTTCTTCTATACCGTCCGGATGGAAATAAAATGCCGGAGTAGTATCCCATGTATTATCGCATGCAAAAACGCCGTTTCCGGACGTTACAAAGCTTCTGTCAGTATTTCTGGGATCAAGCACGATAGCTCCTACCCAGTGAATGGCTTTATTTCTAATCCAGCTTCTGCCGCCGTCCGCAAGATATTCGGCCTCAAGCGGCTGTCCCCAGCCGATCTGATTGCCGGGAGTCATACTAATCCAGCTTTCTCCGCCGTCGACAGATTTGAAGAAACGGTCGCCCCAGCATACGTTTTCATCCTCCCAGGCATTTTCATACCATAGCTGAGAATACCAAAGTCCGCATGTAGTCGCTACAAGATGATCCGGATTCTGAGGATCGCTGTAAACAGCGCCGAAACCGTTCGCAGTCGGGGAAATATCAGTAACCTCCTGTGTAGACGGATCATATTTGAATGCGCCTCCGGAGGAACCGTTAAAGGCAAGACCTGCAATATAGGTAATATAAAGCTTGCCGTTTACATCCTTGTTGATTCTTGACGGGAAATAATTGGTAGGCAGATCTGCGCTTAACGTTTCAAATTTATCAGATCCAACGTCTGCCACAACAACGTTTGCTTTTCCCGTTACAGACGTTCCCACATATACCTTTCCGTCAGAAATAGCGATAGTTGCAACCCCGTTCTGATTATTATAAGCTCCGTCAGTTATTGATTTAACAAAATGACTCTCATCCCATGTGGGCCAATTAATGGAATTGGTATAATAACCAAGATCGTCATATCCTTTAACAGGCTCCCATGTATCTCCGCCGTCCTGAGACCAGATCAACGCGGAGCTTCCTGAATTAACGTCGCCTCCGCAGTAAATTATATCGGGATTATCAGGATCAACAGCTATCGCCTCTCCGCACTGACGTCCGTCTCCGTTTCCGTGAACCTGTATCATGCTTGTCACGTCAATTTCATCAAACGTTTTTCCGCCGTCGCGGGTACGGAATATAACAGTTCTTGCGTTTGAGAAATAAGCGCAACCGCAGAGAAGGTAAACGGTATCGTCATCTGTAGGATCTATCGCAATAGCGTCGACGCTTAAAAATCCTCTGTCCTCTTCGTTAAGAAAGCCGAGAAGCTGCTCCCATCTGTCTGTTTCATAATTATACTTGTATGCCCCTCCTACGTCAGTTCTGGCATACATTTCTCTTTGGCCGGTCACTATTCCTGAAACGAATCCGCCGCCGCCGATTTCAACAGCTCCCCATTCCATAGAACCGGATATATCCTCGGCAGCAAAAGCGGATTCTTCCGAAATGCCGAAAGCGGGAACAACCGAAATAGCAACTGCGCAGACGGTTATCAGACCTGCCAGTTTTTTCTTAATATTCATAATAATTCTCCCTCCAAAAAATATGTTTGCAAAAAATTATTAAATTAACCTCCAAAACCCTGAAACATTTTGTTAAATTTCACAAACCTTTTTAGTTTATTATACATTATTTTGAGATAAATTTCAAGAGCTCGCAAAAAAATAAATTTCATAATTATAAGTCTGCTTTTTTGGAAATATTGACATATTACAGTAAGTAATGATATAATATTATAAAAGCAGACTGAAATATAAATAAAAAATTAAATTGGGAGAAACAAAATGACAAAGGAAAAAATGAAAATATACAGACGGCGTCAGACGGTATTGCTGATTTGTATTGCCGTTGTGATTATAGCGGTTATAACGGCGATCGTCCTTATATTTGTATCAAAGGACAGCGAACCGATAAAAAACAGCGAAAAGCCGACGGTCTCGCAGACTGACGAAAGCGGTCTTCCGGTAGACGGCGGTAAGGAAAACCAACAGGGATCTATACGCTTTGAAGAAAGCGAAATAACAATTAAAGTGGGAGAAACCTATATCGCAAAGGTTATAAACGATTCCGGAAATACTGACAGCTATATCTGGGAAAGCTCTAACGTTTCCGTAGCCTCTGTGGATAACGGAGAAATCAGAGGACAATCGGAAGGCTCATGCAATATAACCGTTACCATAAACGGCACTAATCTGAGCGCGTCTCTCAGAGTAAACGTCGAGACCGGAAACACAACCGAAAACGGTCATGAAATAAATGTAGAGAACGGCCTTACATATATAGACGGTATACTGATCGCAAACAAATCCTATTCCATGCCGGCTGACTTTGATCCCGGGGTAAATCAGGAGGCCCTTGACGCATTCGATGAAATGGCGGCAGACGCCGCCGAGGAAGGCTTAAGTATATATATTTCCTCCGATTACCGTTCCTATTACGATCAGGAAAGAATATACAACAGTTATGTTGAAAGAGACGGACAGGAGGCTGCGGATACATATTCCTCAAGACCCGGACATTCCGATCATCAAACCGGCCTTGCATTTGATTTAAATAGTATTGACGATTCCTTCGGATATACTCCGGAAAGCGACTGGGTTGCGGAAAACGCGCATAAATACGGCTTTATAATACGCTTTCCGAAGGGCAAGGAAGATATAACGGGCTATCAGTATGAGCCATGGCATATACGTTATCTCGGAGTGGAAAAAGCAGCCGAGGTATTTGAAAGCGGACTCTGCCTTGAGGAATTTCTCGGAATAGATTCCGTATATAAGGATTAATTTAAAAAACGGCGTACATTTTATGTGCGCCGCTTTTACTATTTTCCTATACGCCGCATTTTTAATTTATATTTTATATAAATTTTTCATATTATTAACGTAATTTTATATGTGTTTTCTTGACTAAAAGACTTATTTGTTATATAATATTTATATAAATATCAGCAGGCAATTCAGTTAAAATCAAACAAAATACACGTTAAACGCTTCGACTGATATAATCACGGAGGAAATCAACTATGGACGAAAATAATATATATATAAACAGAGAATTATCATGGCTGCAATTTAATGAAAGAGTCCTTGAGGAAGCTCAGGATCCGGCTGTTCCGCTTTTGGAACGGCTTAATTTCGCAAGTATATTTCAAAGCAATCTTGACGAATTTTTTATGGTCAGAGTTGGTTCCCTGTATGATCAGATGCTGATAAAGCCTAAAAAGAAGGACAATAAATCAAATATGACCGCACAGGAACAGCTTGAGGCTATTTTCTATAAGGTAAACGAGCTTGAACCTATGAAGGACATTGCCTACAAAAACATTATGCTTGAATTGATGGAATACGGCGTCGAGCAAATAAACTTCCGGTCGGCGTCTATTGAGGAGCAGCAGTATCTTCAGGAATATTTCAAAAGAGAAATCAAGCCTCTTGTATTTCCGACAATAATCGACAAGAAAAATCCTTTTCCATTTCTGAAAAACAAGGAAATATACTGCGCCGTTCAGCTTCAATCAAAGTCAAACGTGAAGCTCGGTATAATTCCGGCAAGCGGTCAGTTCAACAGAGTTATAAGACTTTCCGGAGGAAACAGGTTTATTCTTGCGGAGGATCTGATACTTCATTTTGCCCCGTCTATTTTCAAAAACTATAAGGTTGTTGATAAAACACTTTTCAGACTGACAAGAAACGCCGATATAACCGTTGAAGAAGGCTTATATGATCAGGATTTTGATTTCAGGGAGGCAATGGAGGAGCTTTGCAAAAAGCGTAAAAAGCTGCACCCTGTAAGAATGCAGCTTTCCGAAACCTTCAGTCAGCCTGCTCTCCAGTTTCTTTGCAAAAAGCTGGATTTAGATGAAAATCATATATTTTATCTTAAAACTCCGCTTGACCTTTCATTTACAGGCATAATCAGAGATATGCTTGACAAGCCGGAGCTTAAGTTCGACAAGCTTGTCCCGCAAAAATCTGCAAGCGTTGCAGATAATATGGCGATGATGCCGCAAATAAAACGACATGATATACTTCTGAGCTACCCGTACGAAACCATAAAACCTTTTATCCAGCTTCTAAATGAAGCCGCGAACGACTCAAGGGTAACTGAAATAAAAATAACTCTTTACCGTCTTGCAAAAAACAGTATGGTTATAGACGCTCTCTGCGACGCGGCTGAAAACGGCAAGCAGGTGACTGTACTCGTAGAGCTGAGAGCAAGGTTTGATGAGGAAAACAATATCAACTGGTCAAGACGTCTTCAGGAAGCGGGATGTCATATAATGTACGGTCCCAGAGAGCTTAAGGTCCACTCCAAGCTCCTTCTTATAACCCGGCAAAACAACGGCAAAACAGAATATATAACTCAGGTCGGAACAGGAAACTATAACGAAAAAACATCTACTCTTTATACTGACCTTTCACTTATGACAGCCAATCAGGACATCGGAAATGAAGCTCAACTGCTTTTTGAAGCTCTTATGGAAAACAGACTTATCGAACAGAGTCAACATCTGCTTATCGCTCCATTGTGTCTTCAAAACAAGGTTCTGGAAATGATTGAAGAGGAAATAACTCATGTCCGTAACGGCGAGGAAGGATACATCGGTATAAAAATAAATTCACTGTGCGATAAGGTTATAATGGATAAGCTTGTTGAAGCCTCTAAAGCCGGAGTTAAAATAGATATGGTAATCAGAGGCATTAACAGTCTTGCCGCCGGCGTTTCCGGTGAAACTGAAAATATAAAGATTATAAGCATTGTCGGCAGATATTTGGAGCATAGCAGGATATATATTTTCGGTACAAAAAAACGCAGTAAGATTTATATAAGCTCAGCCGACTTCATGACGCGTAATACCGTCAGACGAGTAGAGGTAGCGGCTCCGCTGTATAACGCAAGAATAAAGCAGCGCGTATGGAATATGTTCGAAACGCTTTTAAACGATAATGTAAAAGCCCGCAATCAGCTTCCGGACGGTACCTATATCAGAGCGATAAGCGAACATCCTCCGCTTGACGCTCAACGATTTTTCTTTGAGGAGGCATACAGAAAAGCGGAAAAAAAGGCTGCCGACAAGGCGGCAAAGGCGGCTAAAAGGCTTTCAAAAAACAAATAACTTAAGTCTTAAAACGGGTATGGGAATATACCCGTTTTAATTTTAACCGTCTGTGTCCGCTCTTGCATTGACAAATAAGCTTAAGAAAGCTATAATTATTACGACTTTAAATCTCTTTATTGAATGGAGTAAAATATGAACTATAAAAAGATTGCCGCATTTTTATCTGCGGCCGCAATATCCGTATGCCTGTTGATTTCATGTAATAAGAGCACAGCCAAAAAAGGAGAAATGCGGGATATTTCGTCTGAAACGCTAGTTTCAGAAATGACGCTTGGCTGGAATCTCGGAGACACCTTGGACGTTTGCGCTGCCGACCGCGACGGCGACGGTAAAATCAACGAGGCTCCCGCCGAGGGCGAGGAGGTAGATGAAACCCTCTGGGGAAACCCGAAGGCAAACAAAAAGGTCTTTGAAAAAATTAAGGACGACGGATTTAATTCTGTTCGTATTCCAATAACGTGGCGCGATCATCTGGGAAAAGCCCCCGATTACATAATAAGCGATAATTGGATGAACAGAGTCGAGGAGGTTGTAAACTATGCCTACTCACTGGATATGTATGTGATAATCAATGTCCATCACGACGGCGGAGGAGATCCGGATTTCGGCGCATGGATAAGAAACGCGTCCTATGACTATGACGGCGTTATTGAAAAATACAAAGCGCTCTGGAACCAGATTGCCGATAGGTTTGAGGATTATTCCGACCGCCTGATTTTTGAATCTATGAACGAGGTAGGCTTTGATGATCTGAGGGGACCTGAAAATTATGAGGTTTTAAATAAAATTAATCAGGAATTTGTAAATCTTATCAGAAGCAGCGGCGGGAACAATCCCAAACGTCATCTACTGATAGCCGGATATTATACAGATATTACAATGACTTGCAGCAGCAACTTCAAAATGCCCGACGATCCTGAAAACCGCTGTATTCTCTCGCTACACTATTATACCCCCTGGCAGTTCTGCACAACGACACAGCAGCGGAATTGGGGGACCGAAGCGGAAGTCGAAGAAATGAAACGCCTTATAACAAATATGACAGATAAGTTTACCGATAACGGCATTCCGGTCATCATCGGCGAATATGGAACAGCAAGAGGAAACGACGAGCCAAGCAGAGTTTATTTCAGTGAAACGTTCGTAAAGCTTTGTCATGAAAACAATATTCCGGCGTTTCTGTGGGATAACGGATCAGAGCTTGACCGCGGCAGTCTGAAATGGCAGAATCCGGAACTTCCTAAGGCCTTGAACAGAGCCGTTAGCGATAAGAATTATACTCCGGCCAAATATGATTAAAAAACCGCACCGTCTGTGTAAGCATTACAGACGGTGCGGTTTTTCCGGACACTGTTAAAGGAGGGAAACAGCGCTCAGCAATTATGAAGAAAATGTATATCAACGCCTTAAAAGACGGAATTTTTGGTCTGCCTTTCAAGGGAAGGCAGTAAACCTTATCTATACCATCAATATTATTTTTCCTTTGCGGTATGGTTATATTATATCGGCTTTTTATGAAGAAAATATAGTGTAAATACGAAAATAATGTGAAAATTAACCGCAATAATTTTCAAATTCCTCCATACTTCCATTGAAAACATTAAGGTCTATATATTTTTCAATACCGTCATAGCCGTCAAGACGTCCTCTGTCGCAATATTGCCAGAACGTCCAATCCCTCCCGTCCGAAAGCTCGGCTCTTGTATAAATACTGCGTATCCAAATATCATTATCTTCAAAATGTCCCCTTATATAACGATTATAGGTGGTTTTCGTAGCGTAAATTATCGGAGTCAAGCCATAGCGCTCTTTCAGCGCGGAAATCAGATCATTCAGATTCTGCCTTGCCTTATCTTCGTCGGGAGGATCGCTTCCATTTCCGTTGTAATATTCCACATCAATTACCGGCGGCAGCATATTCTCACGCTTTTCCACAACGCTTATATAGTTTTCCGCCTGCGTTTTTCCCGGACTGTCAAAGCTGAAAAAATGATATGCTCCGATCCTGATTCCGGTATTACTTGAATTTTTATAGTTTTCAATAAAATATTCGTCTACAAAGCCGCTGCCCTCAGTCGCTTTTATAAATGCAAAGCTGATATTCTGAGATTCAAGTTCTCTCCAGTTTATTTCACCCTGATAAGATGAAACATCAACGCCTCTGACCGGATAATCTTTTTTTGAAGGAGTATTCAGCCATATTATACCGTTATACCACAGTACGGCAAAGATATAAAGAATGATACCGGCTATAACCACGACGATCATCAGTTTATGACGTTTTCTCACACGTTATCCTTTCAATTTTAAATTTCGAAAAATTCAAGTGAATTTTTATAGGTGACGTCCAGTATCTCCTGAGGTGACGCTCCCTTGATCTCCGCCGCCTTTAACGCGGTTCGCTCAATCATACTGCTGTCACACCGCTTTCCTCTGTAAGGCTCTGGAGCCATATAGGGACAATCCGTTTCAAGCATAAGCTTTTCCATAGGAACCTCTTCTAAGGCCCTTAAAGCCTTTTTCGCATTCTTAAAAGTCAGAACGCCGGTAAAGCTTATATACATTCCAAGAGAAATAACCTCAGCGGCTATTTCCGGAGAACCGCTAAAGCAATGCATAACTCCCTTGGGACGGTATTTACGCAAAATCTCCATAGTATCCCCGAAAGCGTCTCTGGAATGGATAATTACAGGAAGTCCTAACGCTTCGGCAAGCTCAAGCTGCTCCTCAAAAAGCTTTATCTGACGTTCACGGTTATAATTCTCATAGTGATAATCAAGACCTATTTCACCAAGCGCTTTTATCTTATGTGAGGAGCTCAGAAGCTTTTCAAGTCCGGACAAATATCCGTCGGAAGTAAAGCTCTCCGATTCAGGGTGTACGCCGCAGGCGGCATACGCATAATCATAGGCTTCTGCTATTTCAACGCATTTATACGAATCCTCCATATTTGAGCCTACCGTTACAATACCCGACACGCCCTTTTGAGGAAGCGATTTCAAAAGTCTTTCACGATCATTATCAAATGCGCTGTCAGCATAATGCGCATGAGAATCAAAAATATTATTCAGCATCGCTGTCGCCGCCTTTTGTTTCAGGGATCATAGGCTGAAGCGTTTCCTCTTCATTTTTCGGAGAAGTTGCTTCAACCGTAAAATACTGTGAAATCTCCTCTATAAAGGATGAATCCAGAACAAACTTATCGGCAGTCTGAGTTCCTGAGGGCGTTACAAACTTAGCCCTGTCGGAAACCGTTTCATCTTCCGAAGGATCGCTGTATTTCATCATAAATTTGATAGCATATTTTTTATCCTGATAATCAAGCGCTGAAATATCAGTTTCATTAGCGTTTACCATTGTTTCAAACGTATTGTCAAGGTTATCCGCTATCCTTGCGCCGTTAGTCTGGTTAACCATAGCCGTCAGAAGCGAGGCCGCTGTGGAAACACGCTGTATTTCTCCGCCGCCGTAGCCTCCGTAGCTGATAACCTTTTCAATCTGGTCCGGTCCAAGATACTGCAAACCGTCAGTCTGAGAGAAGCCTTCTATTTTTCCGGGAAGCGCAAAATTTACTCCGCCCATTATATTGCAAAGCTTCTGAAATGATTCCGACTCAAAAACCATATAGCGATCTACGGGTATTTCAAGCGAAAACTCCGCCGCCGCCTTTACCTCCGCCGCTCCGCCGGATTTATAAATTTCAGAAATCGTTTTATTCTGTTCGCCCGCTATCATATTTTCCGGAAGTCCTATAAACACCATCTGCTTATGGACCGGCATAGAGCGCATAAGCATAAAAGTATACTGCTTAGGATAAATTTCCTCCTCTTCCTCCTCAGAAACCTCCCAGTCATAAGTTTCTTCGTCGTCGGAACTCTCCTCTGACGAGGAGCTGTCGGAACCTTCATCCGGAACGTCGGTACTGTCGCTGAGATCGAGTACGAACAATATAGTATGACTGTCGCTGTCAGACAGCGAGCCTGCCTCGTTATTCATCGTCAGAAGCGAAGAATTGTCACTGTCAATTTTGTCATAAATAATCATTGTTATACCGCCTATTATTATAAGCGATATTAAAAACGTCAGCAGAAACGGAATAGCAATACTTCCTGATCTCTTTTTTTTCATGATTTATGGTATCTCCTTTCACAATATGCCGTTTAAAACGGCGTTTCTTTTTCTTTTATACATTTTTGTAATGTTGTATTCAAAATGTTGAAAACTATGTTGAAACGGTTGAAAGTTTTTCCGCGTGCGGACATTCCTTATAGTCAATCGGCATTTTATACAATTAATCAAACATAATTCGTTTATTTTTCTCTACATAACCGCTTGCCGACGCAATGTCCGACACCTTTATCACCGACAGCTCCAGGCCTTTCCTTCTGGCATAGGCTATAGTCTGCCCCGTACCGCTTTTATAATCGTCAACCACTCCTATAAGGCAGGAGGCGTTATCAACCATAAAACGATTGCGTATCTTATAACAGTCTCTGGAATAGCTGTCTGAAACGCATATTACTTCATACGCCTTTTCAAGCACATTATTCAGCGACCAAAGATCCGCGCCCTTAAATACGCTCCCATGTTCGGGATACGGCTTAGCGCAGATAAGCTTTATATTAGGAAGCTTCTTCTGAATGTCAATTACTGATTCAGCCGCCCACAGATCTACGCCCCTGGCAAGACCGGATATAAAATATTCATATCCTGACTGTGCGGCAAGATAAATACGGTAATAAAGCATGCTTTTTATCATATTAAGAAGACTGTTATTCATTTCCCCGTATCCGGGCAGCTTTTCCGGACGGTGCCCTGTAAAACAGACTGATTTTTCTTTTGTCATTATTAAAGCGTTCCTTTCGATAAGACGAAATAAATATGAGTTTATATTATGATACTGAAAAAGTATAACATAATTTAATGAAAAATTCAAGACGGCGGAATATATTTTCATAAAGCTATAAAAAATAAATAATGATAAAAAGAAAAGGAGCATGGTCAGCCATGCTCCTATAAAATTTATCCTACGAGACCTGATCGTTCTATACCCTCTGTAAAATATTTCTGCAAAAACGCATACATAATCAGTATAGGCAGTATCGAAATAAGACAGCCTGCTTCCATCCAGACAATCTGCTCTCTGAATCCGGCGGCGCCGCCCATATCCTTAAGAATCGTATTATTCAACTGCGTTCCAAGATTCTTTAGCATCAGAGCAATAGTCGTATTACTTGTAAAGAATGTTGAGCTTACATAATAATCGTTCCAATACCACACTACCGAAAAGAGAAATACTGTAAGGAAAGACGACAGAGCGTTTGGTATCATAATCTGTACAAACGTCCTGAGCGGACCGCAGCCGTCCAGATAAGCAGCGTCCTCAAGCTCTTTCGGCAGTCCCTTAAAGAACTGTCTGAAAATAAATATCATCAGTCCCGAACGTATTCCGTTTCCGGTCAGCGCAGGAAGATACATCGAAAGCGGATTGTTTATAAGGCTCCAATCCGGATTACCGAGAAAATTCCTGAACTGCTGATACTGCGGTATAGCAATAACCTGAGACGGGACAAGAATCATCATCACCACGATGGCGAAAAGAAGTCCCTTCCCCCTGAATTTAAATCGTGCGAAGCCGTATCCGGCCAAAGCGCAGGAACATACCTGCACCAGCGAACAGCCTATATTCAGAAAAAGCGTGGTCTTTAAAGTTTCCCAGAAATTCATTGCATGAGCAGTTTCCTTGATAACCTTAAGAGTCAGGTTTCGGGGTATCCACATAACCGTTGGATCCGTCATATCGGAAGGATCCCTGAACGCACAGCTTATCATATAAATCAGCGGATAAAGTATAACAAAACATAATCCGAAAAGAATCAGGAATCTGAAAAACGGCCATACCTTTTCTATAAGCGCCTTTCTTCTGAGATAGGCAATTTCTTTTTTGCTCATTGTGGCCATACGGATTTTCTTAGCTTGTTTTTTGGACAATCCGTTGCCGATAATTTTTTCTTCTTTAACAGCCTCTGCCATTGCCTACCCTCCTTAATCTACCTCGTAATAAATAAATCTGTTTACTATCGCAACAATTATTCCAAGCGCTACTATAACAATTCCGAAATAAGCCCACGCCATTGCTGCCGAAATTCCGTACTGCCAGTCCTTCTGCATTGTAAGAACTCTGTCCATTACAAGATTGCTCGGATCGGTAAAGGAATCTATAATAGTGAAAATCAAATTTGCAAGTATCATCGGACTTACATAGGGGAAAGTGATCTTCCAGAAATATTCCCAAGCCGTAGCGCCCTCCATCTGTGCGGCCTCCTTTGCAGAAACCGGAATATTCTGCAAAGCCGCAAGAAATATCAGTATCTGTATTCCGGCATTCCAGACGAGACCAAATATATCGGTGGTTACAGTCTGTATAGTCTGGGTAAGCTGATCGCTTATCCCGTAAATTCCTAAGAATTCCAGAAGCTCGCCGACAAGGTCGGTTTCAAACATTGTCGAAAACTGGGTTGCGCCGCTGTTTCCGCTTGTAGCCATATTTCCCGTTATAATATTATAAACCGGACCGGTTGCGATAATTACCGGCAGGAAGAACACTGCCCTTGCAAAGCCCCTGCCTTTAAATTTCTGATTGAGCATAACGGCTACAAAAAGAGCAAATATAAGAATAAGCGGAGTTTTCATAGCGGTTGTCTTTAAAACAGAAACCAGTCTCTCGGCATATACCTCGTCTCCGAGAAAAGCCTGCTTGTAATTATCCAGTCCGACAAAGCCGCCGAAAACGTTTCTCTCAATATCCCGGAAGGAATAGGTGAACGATTTTATAAGGGGGACTATAAAGAAAAGCACTGTTCCCACAAGCCAGAGCGCTATAAAGCCGTAGCCGTAAAGACTTTTTCTCTTCTCATACGCTATCTTCATCAGTTATTCAGCGCTCCTTCCCCTAAAAAATCATCAAGCATGTAAACCGTTCCGTTTACATTTATTTCTCCTGTAGAGATATTTATTTTTGTTACAGTTCCGTTTTCATAGGAGGTTGTAATAACGTCTCCGTTTGTTTCATAACCGGTTATTCTTTCGGAGGCCGTTCCGCCGAGTACCTTGCCGCTAAGCTCGTAGCCCCTTGCCGCGGCTTCTGTCCAGTACTTATAATTTGCATAGAAATAAATATCGTATACGGTATCCTTCAGCTCGTTGGTTTCCTTGTAAAGCATATCGTAATTGAAATTCGAGCCTGTCGCCAGCGCCTTCAGCATCAGCGTCTTATAATCGGCGCTTCCGTTGACAGCTTCTGTTGAATAAGGCTTAAGACCGTGCATTGCGACCTGATAAAAAGGTACGTCCTCATCAAAAATATCAAATTCGCTTGAGGACATAGGAACATTCGTAATATGATCCACACTTGAGAACGAATAAGCGTTGGCTGTATCCGCCAATATCGAACCTACGCCGTTTTTCACTTTCTCATAATTTCCCTCAAGAATAGCCATTGTGTCGTCTCTGGAAAGAGTATTTTTGCCGTAATCTCCGTATAGAGCGGACGTCATATCTCCCAATGAAACTCCGGTAAGACCTTTTTCGGAATAATTTTCAGTCAGATCCGAATAAATATCGTCAAAAGCCGACGGAGATAGAAGAGAAACAGGATCGTAGAATGTGCTCTGTACTCCGTAAGCCCTATCGTAGGTCAGCAGTCTTGAATAAGAACCGGAAACTCTCGTAGTTGTTTTAGTAAATGTGAAATAGCCCTGACCGCTTATGAATCCTTTATTATTTACGGCAGGATACAGGGAGATATTATTTCCTTTAAGATAATCGGTAAATTCCTCAAACGCACTTTTACCGCCCAGTACCCCCGCCGGCTTCGCCTTATAATCCACCTTGCCCGCAATTCCCGCGTTAGTCCAGTTGTCATAAGTCAGGACCATATTATCGGCGCCGCAATTTTTCAGTTCTTCAACTATTTCCTTCGCCTGTTCAAACCCGGTAATCTCAGTTTTCATCGTAATCGGAAAGCCCAGTATTGATTTCTGCTTCTCAACACCGCCGTAAAGATTTATATAAAGCGAAGGATCGGTTAAACCTGAGCCTGTCACGCCCTCATCCTTTTCAAGATAATCCCTGTATTTAAGGGCAATGTCCGTAAACGTAACATCGTTTCCGGAAACAGGATAATATCTCAGCTCAATATTATCGGTTTTTATTTTACCCTGTTCGAAAACAGTAAACGCGCTTGCCTCTCCGTTCATTATATAGGTTTCCGATCCTCTGAGCATGAACGTAAACCCGCACACGTTATAGCTGCTTTTTGACTGTCCGCTTACGCTTGCCTCAAGCGTCGCATTTGCGTCTCCGGAATGTATCGCAACAAGCGCGCCGTTCTTTCCGCCCTTTAATATGCCGTAAACAGGCATATAAACCTTTTGCGTCACGGCCGGCTTTGTTTCAGGAACGGCTGATATATCTGATCCGTAAACCTTTGACATATAGCTTTTTGCGGAAGTCTTTCCATTATTGAAATTAATAAGCGCGCCGCTTCCGTCCGGTATAACGAAGCTGCCCTCCTCGTCGTCGAGAGCCGCGCCAAAGCTGTTGAATACGGAAATTGAGGTCAGCAGACTTCCCGTAGCCGAGGAAATGTCCTCCTCTTCAATGTTTTCGACGTCTACCCTGACATTGAGATAATCCTCGCATAGCGTATATTCAATTGGAATTTTCGCTCCGCAGTCCTTGAAATTATAAACGACCTTAACTCCGTTATCTATATTCGAGATCTTTACCGTCGCCTTGTTTGCCGATCTTAAAGTCTTGCTGGTTCTGTCCTTTGGAACGCCGTAAGTAACCACGACAGCCGAAGCGAGCTGCCGCCTAAGCGAATTTGTCGCTCCCGGATCGCCGTATGCGTTAATCGGCGCAGACCACCATATATAGCCCGTAGATTTATTTTTAATCGCAAACAGATTTCCTTTTTCCTTGGGATTAACGCCCTTTTCCTGCGCTTCGTCCGAAACGTCGGTGCAGGCGTATAGCTGATAACCGTCGTTTTCGCCCACAAGCTCCATTGTGGACAAAGCTTCTTCTTCGGTACGCTCGACGAAATCCTCGTCCACCTCGTCAGGAACGGCTTCTTCCTCGTCCCCGCCGACCGTTTCAGCGTCGCCGGCAGCAGCGTCTCCGCCGGCAGCGTCCTCCTCATCGGCGTAAACTGAAGTTACAGGCGCCATCAAGGCAAGAACCATCGCACCGATTAAAAGCTTTTTGAATTTATTATTCATCAATATTTCACCGCCTTTATCACGTTAGCTTAAACCTTGATCCTGTAAGCTATTTCTGTATAAATCGAATAACCGAACACATATACCTGCTGAAGCAGAGAAAGCAGAAGAACAAGCAGGAATAATATTATCAGCATAGCGGCAATGGTCAGTATTATAGCAAAGACCGTTTTCATAAAAGAATACTGGTGAACCGCTTTTATCGCGGAAAATATCAGTATAACAGTCCAACCAGTACCGATTATCGAAACCGCCTGAATAAAAATATATTCGTCTCTCACAAGAACATGCGACAAAATTGTATTAATATAAATCTGCGCAATGTAAGGTATCATAGCGTAAGCGCTGTAAACGCATATATTTTTAAGACTTCCTTCACCGTCAAGGAGCGTACAAACCGCCCAGTTTGCAATAACCCATGTGCCGAATATTATAAAGCTCTGAGTTATATAAGGAATAATGTTGAACATCTTGTCATAGCTGACATAATATTGAAAGCCGTAAAGACGGTTATAGGCTATCTGCGCAAAAAACAGCAGCACTATAATAAGGAAAGCGTATTTAAGCGAACCCGCCTTTTTCCAGCGGAGATCCTCAAATCCCTCAAACGGATGAAAAACAGCATGCTTTACAAACTGCTTCTGCGTAAGATCCAGCATTATTCTTCACTCTCCTTCTTAGCCCTTTCGGCCTTTTTCTTTTTTCGAACCTTTACCAATACTACCGACCCGATTATAACGACAGCGGCTCCTCCGATTATCCAAGCGAAATATTCCTTCAAGAAGTCCGAACGCCAGCCCTCGAAAGCCTTGTTGTAAATGCCTGCTGCGTCCGCCATTTTTGCGTATTTCATAGCGGATTTATATTCGCCCTTATTAAGCATCGCGCTTGCTATTCCTATATAAGCTCTTCGGTAATTTCCGTCTCTTTTCAATATCTCGTTCCACGGATCGAGAGCCTCTTCATAATAGCCTCCGTTATAAAGGCTTACCGCCTCATGAACTATTTCACCGAATTCCGTTTCAACAAAAATCGTAACCGTAGCTTTTGTCTGGTCCAAAACGTATATATTATCGTCCATAGTTTCCAGCGCCGAGGGCCTTGTAAAGCCTCCGAGCTGATCCGCCTTTGTTCCTATTATAAACATCAGCCACAGCTCTTCGTCATACTGAAAAACTCTGCCTGTCGCAAGATCAAGGCAATTGATAGTTCCATCCTCGCTTATGTCTATATCCACAAGCTGAGTTTCGTCGACCTTGACGCTGGAGCTTATAGCCATAGACGGATAATCGCCGATATATATTTCATAATCTGCAAACAGATTATCTCCGCTGGGACTAAGCTTTTTCACTATATCGGTAGTCTGAGTCGTAGACTCCGTAGACGTAAAGATAAAGCCCTCGGAATCTATGTCGAAATTAGAAAATCCGGCCGGAACGCTTCTCCTTCTCTTAGCCCTTGCCTCGTCCGACAAAATAGCATTCCAGAAATAATTAGCTAAAACCTCCGAAGTAGCTTCGACTCTGTTTGCGCCGTAATAGCCTATAAACGCTCCTTCGCTGTCGAACATAGCGGCTCCGCTTGTGACGTTATTCAGGACAACATATATATTTCCGGCTTTATCAGCCAGAACCTTCTGAGGAAGAAACGTAAGATCCTGATTAAAGATTTCAGATTCCGGCTTTGTTATTTCCAGATTTATATTTCCGTCGGCGTCGCACCTTATTACTCTTGCATTATCATTATCCGCAATATAAAGCATACCGTCGGTATCTGAAACAAATATTCCCTTTGGGTTTTTAAGCGTTGTTTCCGTTCCGTCCGCGTACCTGAACGTGTCAAGAATTTTCAATACGCGCCTGAATTCAGAATCAACTATCACTATACGGCTGTTGCCGGTATCGACAATATAAAAATTATTATCCGCGTCTTTAAAGAGATCGCTCGGATCCTTGAAATGACCTACGCCAAGATCATCTCCGGAAACGGCTCTGTCCGCGATATATCCGGCTTGCGAAGGAATCGGCTCGCCCCACCTGTCGTAATTATAAACGTCGTAGGGTTCCTCGGCGCCGACCGACAATGCCGAAACATTTCCGATCATAAGCACACCCGCAAACGCAGCCGCAAGAAATTTTTTTAAGCCTTTGCTCATCTTAATTCTCATCCTTTCTGCATTTGCCGGTTTATTCCTTGATACCGGAGTGCGCCATTGTTTCAATTACGTTTTTCTGAGCCAGCATAAATATTACTATCGGCGGAACCAGCATGAACACCGCCGCCGCGGCCGCTACTCCCGCTCGTGCAAGACCCGCCATTGCGGCCTGCTGAACAACTGTAGGAAGAGTCTTAAGCGATTCATCGTAAACGAGCGTACCGCCCTGTATATTCCATGCCGCCTGAAACGCAAATATAATAAGCGTCATCAGCGCAGGCTTCTGATTAGGCATAACGATCTTCCAGCAGATAGTGAACATATTCGCTCCGTCCACCTTTGCCGCCTCAATCATAGCGTCGGGCATAGTGCTCATAGACTGGCGCATAAGGAACAATCCCATAGGCGACGCAATCGAAGGAAGTATCAGCGCCCAGTATGTATCTATCATATTAAGCTTAGCCATGACGATATACTGCATAATATATATTACATTACTGGTATACAGAAGCGATATAACAATAACGCTGTTTATAACCTTGCTGCCTGGAAAGCGGCATTTGGCCAGTACGAACGCCGCCATCGAAGCGACTATGCACTGTGCAAGGGTTACGGTTACCGTTACAAATACGCTGTTGAATACATAGCGTGAAAACGGCACCCACATTTCACTCATAACGCTGAACATATCCCGGAAATTATCCAGCGTAGGACTTATCGCATAAAGCTTAGGAGGAAAAATAAACAGCTCCTGCACAGGCTTTATAGACATGACTATTGCAAGATAAATAGGCAGCGCCATGAATAATCCTAAAATCAGCAGAAAAATAAATATGCCGATAGTTCCGCCTATTCTTTTTCCGGCCTGCTTGCTTGACGCTTTCATACGTTTGGCATCAGTCATTTATTTCCCTCCTAATCCATATATTTGCTGAGTACCTTGCTTATAAGCCTGTTACAAACGTACATGGCTACAAACAGTACCATACATATTGCCGACGCATAACCCATCTCATACCTGACCCAACCGTAATCGTAAGCATGGGTCATAATTGTATGAGCCTTGTAATCCGTACTCGGAAAACCTACGAGATTCTGAGCAACGGTTCCGGCAGTAAACGAACCGACTATCTGCATAACGGCGGCAAACATGAGCTGAGGTCCCATAGACGGTATCGTGATATAAATAAGCTCCTGCCAGCGGTTTTTTATACCCTCTATAGCGCCCGCCTCATACTGAGAACGGTCTATATTCTGAAAGCCCGCGCGAAGCGCAAGAAATCCCGCACCCAAGCTTATCCACATCTGGACGACGATCGTAACCCCCAGAATTGTATTAGCGTCTGTCAGCCACTGAACAGGCGATGAAATAATACCGAGATTGAGCAGTATCGAATTCATATAGCCGTAAGAGTCGCCGCTGAAAATTATCTGCCATATCGTATATATATTAGCCATTGACGGCGCATAGAAAACCAGTGTAAATATAGTTTTAAGTCTTGGGTGAAGCTCGTTTATAAGCCATGCCAGCACAAAGCAGAGAACATAGCTTATAGGTCCCGTAAAGAGAGCGAATACGAGCGTTACCCTTATTGAACTCATAAATATCTTATCAGATAGAAATAACGTATAAAAGTTTGAAAGTCCCACATATTTAGGAAGCTGAACCATGTTAAAATCCGTAAAGCCCATAGGGACAGACATAACAACCGGTACAATTGTAAATATCAGGAAAAATATCATAAAAGGCAGCATCATAAGATAGCATTCCTTATTTTGCTTGACAGCAAGCCATGTCTGGCGTCTGCTTTCTTTTTTGTCCCTTTTACCGATAGCGGCTGAATCCAAATTGTAACCCTCCTTATTTTATAATTTCACAAACGGGGAGCAGGCGCATAATGCGCCCGGCTCACCTTAATTGTCAAGCCCAAGGTTTTCACGTTTTCTCGTAATCTCCTCGTTTATGTCCCTGTTATACCACATCAGGGTATCTCTTGGATTTTCCAGATTATTAACCGTTTCTCTGAAAGCGTTCATAATGTTTCTGGTAGTAGCATAGGAAGCCGGAATAACCGGAATCTCCACAAGCTCGCTTCTCTGCGAATTGAGCTTGCTAAGCTCCGACTGCGACCATGAAAGCTGCTGAAGCGCTTCGGTATTAGCCGCCTCAAAGCGTCCCATTGTACCAAGCAAGCCCTCAATCTGAGTTCCGTATTTAACCTGAACGTCTGTAGACGTAAACCACTTTACAAATTCCCATGCGGCGTCTGAATCGGATACTTTATTAAAGATAACCGCGGCAGTACCGTTTGAGTTGGCGGCGTGGGATATAGTTCCGTCCTCCCTGAGCGTGCCGGGAACGGTTGTGAAGTCCCACAGACCCTTGATTTCAGGCGACGCCACTGAAAGCTGGTTATAGAACGTATAATTCTGAATTACTATCGGATATTCGCCCGTTCTGAATCTGTTGAACGCGTCGTACGTCTGCTCAAAGCCGTATTTTGTATAGAAATCTGTCCATTCCTCAAACGACTGAACCGCTTCAATAGAATCCAGATTGGAAGCCGTCTGCTCCGGATTATAGTAATTCACGCCTTTCTGAAGCATGAGCATCGCAAACGTATGTCCAAGCTCTGTTGCCGGGGAAATATTGGCGGGAGGAAGAACCAAACCGACGCCCATGTAATTTCTCTGTAAAGCGGGAAGCATGTCAATAAGTTCCTGCCAAGTCTCAGGAGGCGAATTTATTCCCAGCTCGGAAAGAACGTCCTTTCTATAAAACATCATCGGCCACATCTGGTTTACCGGAATACCGTAGCACCCACCGTCATACTCATAGTTTACCGTTGCGTTTTCGTGAAATCTTGATTTTACCTCTTCATAATCGCTAAACTGCGAAAAATCCACAAGCAATCCCCTCGCCGCTAAATTGACGGGAAACTCTCCTCCCAAAAACAGCGCTACGTCCGGCCCCTTATCTGCAAGCGTAGCTTCCACAACTCCTCCTACAACAAGGTTTACCGAAATCGGTATGTCGGGATATCGCTGTGAAAAATCAGATTCTACAAGGCTTTTGACAACCTGCGCCTGATCACGTCCGAGATTTACCCAGACATTTATAACCTCGCCGCCGGTTTCCTCCGATAGCTGGGTATAATCCTCAAAGAAAGAGCTCCAGAAGGATCTGATGCTGAACCATAGGGATTTAAAGAAATTTTTCTTAATACTTGAGAAATCCTGATTTTCAGTAGAAAGCTCAATATAGTCTATTTCGAGCGGTTGGTTTCTGTAATCCCTCATCCATGAAGAAATAGCCGTTACATTATCCTTTATCTGTCCGAGATAATCAGGTATTTTGAGGGGCTTCTCAACACACTGGTCAAGAACTACGGTCATTCTTTCCAAAGCCGCCGCCTCAGAACCTTCGGAACCGGCAAGACTTTCAATGTTGTTCTGAACGTCCTTCAGATCCTGTGAAAGCTTCGCAAGCTCGTCTATAAGTCCCGGAATCTTGTCATGAACATAATAATCTGTATATTTATCCGGAGTAGGTCCCGTTATCATTAATATCTGGCGATAATAATTGTTAAGCTCAAAAACCACATTGTCAAGTTTTCTCATGGAGTCTCCGATTTCTCCCGGAATGACCTCCATAGTAATCGTATGACTCGCTCCGCCCGACAAATATATGTACATATCGTCGCCGTTCTTATCCTTGGGAGTAACGACGCTCCAGTCATTGTCATAAAAAAACTTAACCTGATCCAGCTCCTCACAGAGAACCTGGCCGTCAATATAGATTCTGCGATTGGAATAAAATCCTCTCATCTCGTTCTGTCTGGACTTTATTCCCATCTTATACCATCCGCCTTCCGCCGGTATCTCATCCGCAGGCACCTCAAAGGTTATCGTCTGAAGAGCCTTAGACCATGTGCCGCTGCCGATAGTGTTATAAAGCATATTTACAGGACTTGAAGGCGAAACCATATAATTACTGTTATCGTTTGTCGGATAAAGCGTCGAATCGGATTTCTTCACAGCGTTTTCAGCCTCAATCCGAATCAGGCTGCTTTCAGTTCCGCCCTTTTCCGGAGCGTCCTTTACAGATTCCGTATACTCGGCATAATCCGGAAGATCAGACGGATTATAAAATTTAAAATATTCCAGCGCCATATTAGCCTTAGTTCCCTTAAACGAAACAGTATGGCTGCCCTTTTCAAGATAGAATATCAGCGGATCGTTAAAAAGACCGTCAACATCCTTTATATCGGAAGTAAGCCATTCGCCTTTCTGAATCTGAGCCGGCCTGATTTGATTGCCTCTGGAATCCTCGGTTATTTCCTTTTCATTTACCCATACCTTATTAACCGATACTCGCGACGCGGTGTCATAAGGAGAACCGCCGTCTATCTCAATACCGAATTCAATAGTGGTAGCCGTTGATTCAATAGGAAAATACGACATGTTCATGCAGTAAATACCGCTTTCAGGAATATCTACCTTATATGTGATTTCACCCTCGTTTGAATTCCAAATCAAAACGTCAGACTTGGTTTCAGCCTCGTCTCCGTATTCTCCGACGGAAAAATCTCCGTTTTCAGCGGAGCTGTAATCCTTGAACCAGGTAAGTATTTCAGCGTCCGGACGATTTTCGCCGGAATACTGATCGTAATAATCGCTGTACGTATTCTGAGCAACGTAAAGAGGCTCGGTTTCTTCTGATACAGGCGCGACGTCCGCAGCTTCCAGAGAAAGCTCGGCTGAGGAACCGTTATTATCATCTGCCGGCTCTCCTGAAACAGAACCGGACGGTGAAAAACATAAAAGCAGCGCCGCCGAAAAAGAAAGTATTCTTTTGGATATTTTGTTTTTTATCATTTTTTTCCACCTTTCCGTAAAGATAAAAATCCAAGGCGGTATACCTGTTAAAGACCGCGGCTATACGCGGCTCCGCCTTTATGCATATCCGTCCGCATATTCCGTTCGCGGACAGCCGAACGCCCTCCTCACATCTCTGCCGAATAATCTTAGCAAAATAAATAATTTAAAAATGAATCCGCCTTCTGCAACGGCAAGTTGTCAAAAATGCATAAGTATCTGATATTAATTATAGCAATATAAGGCGATATTGTCAAGTTGTAAAATAATATACTGAATTATATCCCTAAACATCTTTATACGTCTTATTTCGATCAGACAAAGCAGAAAAACAGGGCGCTTATCACTAAAGCGCCCTGGCCGCAAGCCCTAACGTTTAATTTTTATTTATTTTGGGGTACCCTTTCCATAAAATCCCTGATTTTCTCCAACGAAATCAGCGTGAATTTTGCTTGTTGGGAATATTCCAAACCTTTGCACAAATTCTAATTTTATCTCTTTAAATACAAAACTCCAGCACAATAGGAAACCTGTTCAAATTCCAATTGAGAGAAATGTTCTTTCAATTCATTAAAAACAAAATATATCTCATCATCATCCCACTCGTTGCCCATCTGCATTTTACACAATTCCATATCTTTGCGAGTTTTAAAAGCGACATCTCCGATATAGATGCATCCTTCATCGTTCAATAAAGTTATAAGCATATTTAGGAAATCAATTTTCTGCATATCAGTAAGGTGGTGCAATGAGTAAGTAGCAATTATTGCATCATATCTGTTTTGAACCAGTTCATCTGCCAGACCTACCGAAAAATCCCCTTGAAACAGTTTAGCATTAGGCATTTTTTCATAAGCCAGTTCTATCATTTTGTTTGAAAAATCTTGTCCATAGATGTGGCATCCATTTTCATAGAGTTTGGACGTAAGTATTCCAGTACCAAAACCAATATCCAACACCACTTTCCCAGATTGAGCCAGTACGTTGCTACATATTTTGTTTAGGATATCTTTGTATCCTGCAAACGGATATGTTCTATCTTCATCGGATACTCCTACACTCTTATCATAATCATCTGCCCATAAATCAAAACCTTTATTATTTAACATATGTCCCTCCGTCAACTTATTATTTTCAAGATGAACGGCTTTGTCCGCCCCTGCAAGCGCGTTTGTCCCTGCTCATAGGCAGACAAGAGAGCGAAAGCAACGAGCGCTTTCGCCTTCAATTAGTATGGTCTTTCCTTATATCTGTCCGTATTGTTTTATTTTATAATTCCTTAACAGCGTCTTTAGTAATATCAAAGGCAAGAGCGTCCTTTTGGCCGGTTCCCTGAGGAGTAAAATAAACGGTCATGGTTTCCCAGACTGAATAAACGCCGATAGCGGCATAGCCCTTAACAGTTTCTCCGGGCTTTAAGGTCGCGTTAAGGGACTCCATATCCTTTATTTTGTCCTCCGCCTTTAGCATTGCTTCCACGCCGGTTGTCACCGTATTTCTCTCACCGTCCATATATTCGACTTTGACATCGAATGCGTTGACGTCGATATCAGAATCGGTATTATTAGTTATTTCAAAAACAAACGCTATTACCTGCCTGTCGTAATTTACTTGCTCCGCCTTTATTTCTCCCACGTCAAAAATATCGGTAAGGGTTACGTCCAGACCGGACACCTCGGATTTAACGCCCTGCTGAATCTGCTGCGTAGGTATATTTTCGATCAGCTCGTCCTGCGGAACAACCTGCCCGTCGCCGTTTTCCATGCCCTCCGTCTGCTGAACGTACTCGTTTGACGAACCGTCATAATAAACTATGCCGTTTTCAGTAACGTTTCTTTTATCGGAACATCCGGCTGAAAAAATTAAAGTTACCGCAGAGCAAACCGTTATAACTTTTTTTATATTTTTCACAATAGAATCTCCTTAAATAAAAAATTTCTGTTTATAATAATATGATTATAACATTATATCGCAAAATTTGCAACAGTTAATAATAAACAAAAAAACAAACTCCCCGTTAAAAAACAGAGAGCTTATTTTCAAATGTATTTCAGTTAAATTACTGAGCTGCCGGAGCGTCAACAGGACATGTGCCTGCACAAGCGCCGCAGTCAATACACTTTTCAGGATCGATAACGTATTTTCCGTCTCCCTCTGAAATAGCCTCAACAGGACATTCTGCCGCGCAAGCGCCGCAGCTGATGCATTCGTCTGAAATTGCGTATGCCATTAAAAACACCTCCGTTTTTGTCTTTTGCGGTATATGAACTGTTTTCTTACAGCCCTAAATATATTCTAACATATTTTTATAAAATTGCAATACCTTTTTTTAATTTAATGGTTGACAAAGTTTTACTAAGGGTATACTATATTTAATAGTAAAAAGGAGATGTTCAGATGTATATTGATTTTCATACCCACGCCTTCGCCGATAAAATTGCGGGAAGAGCAATGGAGGCTCTTTCGGCTACCTCCGGCTTAAAGCCGTATACGGACGGAACCCTGTGCGGTCTTAAAAAAAAGCTCAGGGAACGCGATATTAGCGCGGCGGTCGTGCTTCCGATTGCGACAAAGCCGTCTCAGCAGAGGGTTGTCAACGACTGGGCCGCGGATATTAACGGAAAAAACGGTATATATTCGTTCGGAAGCGTGCATCCGGACGCGGACGACGCCGTTCAAACGCTTGAAAGCATAAAGGCGTCAGGACTGCACGGCGTCAAGCTGCATCCGGACTACCAGGGCTTTTTTGTAGAGGATGAAAAAGCTTTCCCCATCTATCAGAAATGCTCGGAGCTTAACCTTCCGATTACTTTTCACGCAGGCTACGATCCTCTTTCGCCCGAACTGATTCACGGTACGCCGGAGGGCTTTCTAAAGGTTTACGAGTCATTTCCTAAGCTTACCATGATAATCGCCCACTGCGGAGGTATGTATCGCTGGGACGGCGTTGAAAGACTGCTGGCGGGAAAAAGCGGCGGCATCTATTTTGACGTAGGCTTCACCGCCGGAGAAATCGGTGAAAAGCAGCTTCTGAGAATTATAAAAAAGCACGGAGCAGACAGAATTCTTTTAGGAAGCGACTGCCCTTGGGACGATCCGGAAAATGAAATTAATATGATCCGCAGACTTCCCTTAAGCGAAGAGGAAAAGGATATGATTTTCTACAAGAACGCCCTAAGACTTCTAAAGCTTGAAATATAATGAAAGCCTCCCGATTCAAGGAGGCTTTTAAAGCATATATCAAAGGATATTGGTCCATCTGGGTATTTCGCTTTCCACTATCCATTTTATAGATGATTCGGCGGTGTCATATTCCGCGTTTAGCTCGTCATTATCAGTTTCTATAAGCGCTTTCAAACGGGACATGGAATTCTGCGTAGCCGAAATTTTATCATTATTGACAAAAACGCTTGCGTAAGTATGAAATTTATCCCATTCCTCCAGCAACGCGTCGACCGATTCCAGAGCTTCTTCCTTTTTTCCATTATCAGAAAGCTCCCTTGTTTCATCAAGCATGGCAATAATTTCGTCGGTTTCATTTTTTAGCATAAAAAAACCTACTGCGCCAAGAACAATTATAGCCGCTATAATGCCTATACTGATTTTAATTCTTATCATTGCCGCTGCTCCTTTTTATCAAATTATATTTTCCGGTTTTATCCGCGGTAAGCAGAAAAATATCAGATATTTTCATATGCTTTCGGTCAATCAGATCATAAAGCCATTGTTTTTTCAGACCTGAAACCTCAAGTCCCTTTTGTATCAGCTTTCCGTCCGATACAATAATAACCGGCGGATCCATTGAGGTTCCCGTAAGGTTAAGATCGTTATTAGTAACATTTCTCTGCGCGAATTTTTCATAGATCGAAACGCTTCCGTTAGTTTCAACAACCGCAAATTGTACGTCGGAAATATCGAATATATTGTTGCCCCGCAGAGCCGTCATCAAATCGTCCACCGAAAATCTCAGTTCTCTCATAACCTTCTGATCAAGCGTTCCGTCCCTGATTATAACCTTGGGGCTGCCGGACACTATATGCCGTATCCTTTTTGATTTCAGGGATATCCACGACATTATTACCTCAAAGCAGACAAGCGACAATATAGGAAGAATCCCCATTACAAGCGGTATATTCAGGTCCTCAAGCGGAAGGGTGGCAATATTTGAAACTAAAATAGTAATAACAAGCTCCGACGGCTGCAGCTCGCCTATCTGCCTCTTTCCCATAAGTCTGACTGAAAATATTACAATTAAATATAAAATAATTGCACGGATAAATACAATATTCAAATGAAACCCTTCCTTTCTAACGCGCTGTATTTCATAATTAATCTTATTTTACACAATATTCGTCAAGCTATTCAGAAATTAAAAAATAATCCTATAATATAAATTAAATTAAAAAAATAAAAAAATAATATTCACTTTTATTTTTATCATTATAATGCTATAATAAATACACCAAATATAAAATAATTGATTGGAGTCAAGTAAAACTATGTTAAATATCAATTTAGAAGGAAAAACCGCCTTAATAACCGGTGCGGCCGGACAGCTTGGACGTGTCATGTGCGAGGTATTGGCGCAATGCGGAGCAGATATAATCATACATTATAACTCAAACGCCGAGCAGGCAAGGCTTATCGAGGAAAAAATAAAGTTTATGGGCAGAAACGCCGTTTCAGTTCAAGCCGATATAACCAGCCAAGATTCGATCGAGCGTATGAAGAAACGCGTTTCAGAGTTCAAAATGCCCGATATAATCATAAATAACGCGGTTATTCAGTATGAATGGAAACCGCTGCTGGATCAGGACATAAAGGATTATTACAGTCAGTTTGAATCGTGTGTGATGCAGACGGTTTATATGACAAAGGCCTTTGCCCCATATATGATCAAACAGAATTACGGCAGGATAATAGCTATAAACACAGAATCCGCCGCCCTTGCAGAAGCCGGATGCAGCGCGTATACTTCTGCCAAAAGAGGGCTTGACGGAATTGTACGATGTCTTGCCAAGGAGCTTGGTCCCAGCAATATTACGGTAAACCAAATCGCTCCGGGCTGGACAATAAGCTTTGCAGACAGAGAAAACGGAACTCAGAAGCAGGAGGCTTACGACTCCACCGTACCTCTGAGACGAAGAGGTACGGATAAAGAAATCGCCGCTATGGCGGCATTTCTTGCGTCTGATCTTGCGTCGTTCACAACCGGAGCATATATTCCGGTAAACGGCGGCAGAGTTATGCCAGCCATTTAGGAAAGGAAAAAGCAAAATGAAGAATATTATCTATCTTGACGGCTCTTGGGATTTCCGCCTTGACGCCGATAAAGCGGGGCTAAATCAGGGATACTTTCATTCCTCCTTTAACGATACCATAAATCTTCCCGGAACCACCTCGCAGTCAAAAAAGGGAACGCCAAATAAAGAACGGGAGCCGGGCTTTCTTACAGATGAATATAGGTTTGAGGGATATGCCTGGTATAGAAAAAGCTTCAATATAAAAGAAAAAAACTTTAAAAATGCGAAGCTTTTTCTTGAAAGAACAAGAAAAACAATGCTCTGGGTAAACGGCCGGCAAACCGGAAAAGTCCTCGACAGCCTTAACGCTCCGCACATATACGATATAGGAGAATCGCTGAGAGCCGGGGAAAATACTATAACAATAATGGTTGACAACACCGATTACCCCACCAATGGAGGACATATGACCTCTCAGGATACCCAAACTAACTGGAACGGAATTACGGGAGAAATCTCGGTAAGGATTTATGAAGACGTTTATATCGACAATATCCGGACGTTTCCGGATATACATAATAAATCCGTTAAGGTTAAACTCCGTATAAACGGAGCTGACGGTATCAATATAGCAGTCTTTGCTTTCATAGAGGACGATATCCACGAAAAGCAGCATTTTGAGCTTTGCACCGACGAATATGGATATTCAGAATTTACTTACAAAATGGACGGAGATACAAAGCTGTGGAGCGAATATACTCCGTATATTTATACCTTGGTTATAGAACTCGAAAGCGGAGAATCCATACGGACTTGCTTCGGCATGAGGGAATTCAGTACGGAGGGAATGGAATTCAGAATCAACGAAAAGCCCGTCTTTCTCCGAGGTAAGCACGATGGAATGGTTTTTCCTCTGACAGGCGCGGCTCCCACCGATACTGAAAGCTGGATAAAAACGCTGAAAACCGCAAAGGATTACGGAATCAACCATTACCGCTTTCATACCTGCTGCCCGCCCGACGCCGCGTTTACTGCGGCCGATCTACTGGGAATTTATATGGAACCGGAGCTTCCGTTCTGGGGAACAATTCACGCGGAAAACGAGGAGGGCTTTAATAAAGAGGAACAGGAATATCTGATAAGCGAGGGATATAGAATTCTTGAAAGCTTCGGAAACCATCCGTCCTTCGTAATGTTTTCACTGGGCAACGAGCTTTGGGGCAGTCCTGAAAGAATGAACCTTATACTAAAAAACTATAAGGAATTCGACAGCAGCCGTCTTTATACCATAGGTTCGAACAATTTTCAGTTCTACCCTACCATTGTTGAAAACGACGACTTTTTCTGCGGAGTTCGACTGAGCCGTGAAAGACTGATAAGAGGCTCCTACGCAATGTGCGACGCTCCGCTTGGACATATACAGACGGACATTCCCAATGCTTCTCATTGCTATGACAACATTATATGTCCGGCAGCTTCCGACGCCGTTGAAGCTGAGGAAACAGAAATTGAAATTCAATACGGAACAGGAGTTAAAAGAGTTAAGGCCTCCGGCAGCAAGGCCGGACTTGAGCCGAATATTCCTGTAATTTCCCACGAGGTAGGTCAATATTCATTTTATCCCGATTTTAATGAGATAGATAAATATACCGGCGTTTTGAAGGCGGAAAATCTTAAAATATTCAGAGAACGTTTGGCTGAAAAGGGTATGCTCAGCAAGTGGGAGGAATTTTTCAAGGCAAACGGAAGATTCGCCGCGGAATGCTATAAAAATGAAATAGAAACCGCAATGCGTTCTGAAAAGCTGGCAGGCTTTCAGCTTCTGGATATTCAGGATTTTCCCGGACAAGGCACGGCGCTGGTTGGCATACTCAACTCATTCATGGAAAGCAAAGGTTTTATAACTCCTGAAAAATGGAAGGGCTTTTGCTCCGATAAAATCCTCCTTGCGGACTTTAAAAGCTATGTTATAACCGATAAACGGTTTACAGCTTCGATATACGCCAGATGCTATAAACCGGAGGGATTTAAGGACGATTATATAAGATGGGAAATTTCTGACGGCGGTCGCACCGCCGGCGGAGGAGAGCTTGCGGCGGACGGAAACAAAACAGGTCTTTTCAAGATAGACTCTGTAAATTGGAATATCCCGGAGGATTATAAAACGCCGAAAAAACTGACGCTTACCCTTACTGCGAAAAATACTGAAAACAGCTATGATCTCTGGTATTTTCCGGAATTAAAAAGCTGGAATCCCGCGGACGGCAACAAAATAATTGTAACTGATAGTACGGATACAGCCGTTAAAACGCTGAGGGAGGGCGGAAACGTTTTGCTCGCCTCAGAAAATCTGAAAAATTATGTGGAGGGAACCTATTGTACCGATTTCTGGTGCTATCCTATGTTCAAAACCATATCGGAACAAATGAATAAGCCTGTTCCTGTGGGAACAATGGGACTTCTCATAGATAATTCCCATAAAGCTCTGAAATATTTCGCAAGCGAATATTACTCCACGCCGCAATGGTACAACATAGTAAAAAGCGGAGTATGCGCCGTTTTGGACGACGCTCCGAAGGATTTTTACCCGATAGTACAGACAATTGATAACATAGAAAGAAACCATAAGCTCGGAAATCTGTTTGAAGCAAACGTTTTAAACGGAAAGCTTATCGTATGCACAATGTCGCTGAGGCGGCTCTTCGAATCAATAGAGGGAAAATGGTTTGTTAAAAGCGTCTGCGATTACTGCGGCTCCGAAAGCTTTAATCCTAAGTATCGCCTTGACGAGGAATATATACGTTCAATATTCATATAAAACTGTGAGGAAAATAATATGGAATTGATTTTTTTAGCGCTTTGCTTTATAACTCTCGCGCTTATTTACTTCTTTGCAGAAAACCGACTTCTTTTAACAAGAAAATACAAAATAAGGCTCGGCACAGATAATGTGCGGAGCCTGAAAATCGTTCAGATTTCCGATATACATAAAAGCAATAAAAAAAATAAGATTATTTCAAGAACAAAACAGTTAAAACCGGATATTATCTTGCTAACCGGAGATATGATTTCGAGATCAGTCAGGGATATGTCCGGAATAGATAACCTAACGCGCTCCTTATCAGATTTATGTCCTGTTTATGCCTGCCCCGGAAACCATGAGCTTGATCTGCCCTCAGAAATATACGAAAAGTATAAAACGATTATGCAGAAAAACGGCGTTATTTATCTTGAAAACCGCCGGACGGTCTTTGAACGAAACGGCGTTAAAATAAATATAGCGGGAGCCTCTCTGAGAAAAAGCGTCTATCGGGACGACAAGGGCGGATATAAAAGACTTCACAAATATACCTCCGAAGAGCTTGAGGAGGATATAGGTCCAAAAGCGGGTTTTACATTATTGCTGGCGCATAACCCGCTGTGCGCCAAGGCTTACAGCCAATGGGGAGCCGATATTGTTTTCTGCGGACATATACACGGCGGCGCCGTAAGACTGCCTCTTCTGGGCGGACTGCTTTCTCCTGAAAGAAAATTTCTTCCTGAATACAGCAAGGGAATCTATCGTATAGGCAAAACAGAAATGATCGTTTCGGGGGGGATCGGCAAGCCGAGACTTTTTAATCCCCCTGAGATAGTATTCTGCGAATTAATCGGAAACAATAAAAAAATTCTTAAAATTGCGAACTAAATCGTTTAAGGTCAATATTACATAATATAATCGTCATAATCATCTCTTGAAAAATAAATTTTATACTGATATACTATTGTTTGTTGGAAAAGATTATTCGTCCTTGCGAGATCGCTTTCTAACCTCTCCGGGACTGCACCCATACTGCTCCTTGAACTTCTTCACAAAGAGCTTATAGTTATGGCAGAAGCCATGCTTATCTGCAATACTGCCTATTGTATAATCGGTGTTTGCGATATCGTAATAAACATGCTCAAGACGAATAGCGAAAACATATTCCATGAACGTCATGCCCATATATTTTCTGAAAAACCGCGCAAAATATTCCCTGTTAAGGGCAACGGCCTCGGCTGCATCCTGCAGCGTTATGTTTTCGGCATAATGCTGACGGGCATATTGAAGAACAACCCCCAGTCTTTGAATATTCCTGTCAGTTTTCTTTTTCAGCGCAGGATCTGCGCTCGACTTGAATCCCTTGACGAGCTTATAAAGCAGCTCATAAACCAGCGAATTAAACATTAAAATATAACCGTCGTCTCTCGGGGCTTCAAAAAGACTTTTGAGCTTTTCAAGAGTTTCCCTGACTCCGGCATTATTTCCGTTTCCGTCTGACGCAGCCGGCGCGCTGTAGCAGTTGAACTTAATAATGTCAATATTGGATATACTTTTTTCCAGAATCTCATAGGGAATCTGAAGCAGCAGATGACGGCCTTTTTCACGGCATATAACAGAATGTATAGTTTTTGAATTCACCACTATGAATCCGCCCGGCTTTAGCATATAATTGCTTTCGCTTATATTAAGCGTCATTCCGCCGGCAATTAGATATATTATTTCAAGACCGTTGTGCCAATGCTTTGAATTAAAAAAACCGTCTGTATCGTAGATTTCAAACAGCATTCCTGTTTCAGGCTGATATTGAATCTGTTCATGACTGTAATTTTCCATTTATACACTCCCCTATTTATAATATAATCATATTTTACCATAAACTTCAAAATATAGCAATACATAGAAAGGATGATGAGCAATGTCAATGACAAAAGAAATGACGTCGGGAAAACCATATAAGCTTATACTGAGCTTCGCCATACCGTTAATACTCGGCAATGTGTTTCAACAGCTTTACAATATGGTCGACACTGTGATCGTAGGAAAATTTGTTGGAGTAAACGCGCTTGCCGGAGTTGGTTCGACAGGCGCTATTAATTTCCTTGTTATAGGCTTTGCTCTGGGGATATGCAGCGGATTTTCCATTATGATCGCTCAACGCTTCGGAGCCGGAGATTATTCGGGAATGAGAAAATTCATAGCAAATTCTATTTATTTATGCATAGCGGTAGCGGTGATACTCACAGCGGTAACGATGCTCCTGACTAAGCCGATATTAACCGTTATGAACACTCCCAAGGAAATATACGATTACGCTTATAATTATATCATTATTATATTCGCCGGAATATCAGCCACCATGTTTTATAATATCCTTTCGGGTATTTTAAGAGCAGTGGGAGACAGCAGAACTCCTTTGATTTTTTTAGGAGTATCCTCAGTTTTAAACGTAGGCCTTGACCTTCTGTGCATCATTGTATTTAAGATGGGCGTTGCCGGCGCGGGTATAGCTACCGTAATATCGCAGGCAATATCCGCTTTCCTTTGCTTAATATATATCAGAAAGAATTATGATATACTGAGATTTGAACATGACGAGCTTAAATTCGAAGCGCACAGAGCCAAAAGACTTGTTTCTGTAGGAATACCAATGGCCTTGCAGTTTTCTATAACGGCAATAGGCAGTATTATACTGCAAAGCGCCGTTAACTCTCTAGGGACCGCCTCCGTGGCCTCGGTAACGGCAGCTACGAAAATACAAACGGTAGCCATCGGCCCCATGGAAAGCCTTGGAATAACAATGGCAACCTACTGCGGACAGAACAGAGGCGCGGGAAAATATACAAGAATACGCGTCGGTATAAGGCAAAGCCTGATAATGTCCATGATCTACTGCGTTATTTCTGCTTTAGCGGTATCGTTACTGGGCGGATTTATGACAGTTTTATTTGTTGAATCGAAGCAAACCTCTCCGGAAGAGCTTAAAGAAATAATAAGCCTTTCGGTAAAATATTTAAGGCTCAACAGTATATTCTATCCTGTTTTAGGAATACTTTTTATTTTAAGAAACGCTCTCCAGGGAATGGGCTACAGCTTCCTTCCCATGATGGCCGGCGTAAGCGAGCTTATAGCAAGAACTCTTGTAGTATTTGCATTCGTTTCATCGTTCGGTTTTATGGCGGCATGTCTGGCAAGTCCGGTTGCATGGCTGTTCGCAGACATACTTCTTATTATAACCTATTTTTTAAAGATTAAGGAATTGAAGTCAGAGCTGATTTTTAAAAAGGCAAGAGTATAAAAAAATGGTTTCGCATAAAAAGCGAAACCATTTTTTAACGGAATTATAAGCGGTTTTTGCATTTGTGCCACTCCATCAGAAGCTCTCTTTCTCCTAAATCCTTATCCGGCCGTTTATTTACTGTAATAAAACCTTCCCTTTTGTAAAAATCCACTGCTCGGTTATTTTTTTCATAAACGTCTAAGGAAAGACGCATACGATTCATTTTAGCAAAATCTATCAGCTCTTTTCCGATACCCTTCGAACGGTATTCATACTCTACAAATATTCCGGCTATATAATCATCGTTTAATCCAATAAATCCGGCAATAACGCCGTCTGTTTCATAAACCCAGACCTCGGCCTTTTTTACGGCTCTTCTGACATACTCATAATTTCTATGCCAATAATCCGCACAGATAAACCAATGAGCCTGAATATTTCCGTAAAGCCATATATCCATAACCGCTTCAACGTCCTCGTTCCTCAGCTTTCTAATCATAACGCTTCGCCCCTTTAATAATAACAAACGCTATATTCCAATTCTGAAATACTTATATGCCCTAAGGAAAAAAAGCCGCCTTTTCAGGCGACTTTTGTTTTATTTTTTGCTTAATTTTCTTTCATTCCACCAAACCCATAGCTGTGAAGCAATGAAAAGGCTTGAATATGTTCCGGCCGCCATGCCGACTATCATCGGAATGGAGAAGCTCAGAATCGAGCTTACACCGAAGCAGTAAGCGACTATTGTAACTATAACCATTGTCGAAACAGTAGTAACGGACGTTCTGATAGAACGTCTCATAGACTGCGACGTACTTACGTTTACAAGCTCCGCCACAGAAGCCTTTTTCATGATACTTTTGTTTTCTCTTATTCTGTCGTATACTACGATAGTATCGTTTACAGAATAGCCGAGTATAGTAAGAATAACGGCGATAAAGTTTGCGTTTATCTCATAGCCTAAAATTACAAATGTACCGAAAACAAAGATCAGGTTATGAACAAGACCGACAACCGCGCATACGCCCGCGGACCAGCCGCTTATCTGTTTGAATCTGAAAGCAATATACAGGATAATAAGCAAAGCGGCAAGAACTGAAACGATTATGCATTTTATAAAAAACTCGCGACCGGAGGTAGGATTTACATCGTTTGAATCCAACTGCTCAATACCGGCGTCAGGGAATTTCTCTTGCAGCAGGCTTGTCAGAGAATTCTGTTTTTCCGCTGAAAGTCCCTGATCATAGCTGAAAGAAATTGAAAACGTATCTGCGTTTCCTGAAAGGCTCTCGCCCTTCTGTATGGTTACGGGGGTATCCAGCAGCTCCTCTATATCCTTCTTAACGGAATTGACGTCGCATTCTACCTCAGAGGAATAGGAAATTATAGTTCCTCCCTTAAATTCAATGGCGATTTCAACGCCTCTGATTACTGTAAACACTATTATTCCGACAATCAATATGAGAGGAATGAGAAACCAGATTTTTTTCTTAGCTGAAAAATCATAAACTTTTTTAGTCATTACTCTCACCTCCGTAAAGCTTCTTATTTCTGAAGATCTTAAACCTTGAAAGTGAATAAACCATCAGTCTTGAAGCAAAAACGCCCATTACAAAGTTCATCAGTGTTCCTATAAGGAGCGTAAAGCCGAACGAATAAATAACGCCCTCCGTTGTCGCGCCTATTCCAAACAGACTGAGGACCTTATTTAACCCGCTTGCAAAGAAACTGTCAGGCGTTCCGAACGCGCCCATAAGAATTACAGCGACGATAAGTCCGGTCAGGTTTCCGTCAAAAATAGAAGAGAACGCTCTCTTATAACCGGCTCTCAGCGCGGAGTCAAGGCTCTTTCCCGCACGCAGCTCTTCTCTTATACGCTCTCCGGTAATTATATTGGCGTCTACGCCCATTCCGACCGTCAGGATAATACCGGCTATACCGGGTATTGTAAGCGTCGAGCTTGGCATAAATCCAAACCAGCCGGATATGCATGCGAGCGTTACGGCAACCTGTCCTATAATAGAAATAGCGGCAACAAAGCCTGTAACCTTGTAAAGAAAAATCATATAAACCGCAATAAAGGCAAAAGCGATAATACCGCTTATTATCATAGCCTTAAGCGCGCCTGTTCCCAGCGTCGGTGAAATTGTCTTAAAGCTTGACGTTTCCAGCTTGAACGGAAGCGCGCCGGAATTTATCTTATCCGCAAGGCTCTTTGCGCTGTCAGCGGTAAAGCTGCCTGAAATGACCGCCTTTCCGTCTGTAATAGCCTCGTTTACGGTCGGCGCGGAGATCATATTGTTATCCATCCATATGGAAATGGATTCGCCTGTTCCAGCCATAGTAGACGTAACTGCGGAAAAGGTTTCAGCCGCCGTATCCGTCAGCTCAAGCGACACGACATAGCTGTATGTACCGTCGGCTTCAGCCTGTCTCAAAGGCTCAGCTTTCTTTATGTCGGTACCCTGAAGCACAATATCTCCTGCCGGAGATCCGTCCTCATTAGTATCAGTTCCTACCCTAAACGAAAGCATAGCCGTTTCTCCCAGCTCCTTTACGGCAGCCTCAGGATCAAAGTCCTTTTCTCCGGCCTGCCACGGAAATCTGACGATAATTCTGTCGTTTTCCGTATCCTCGTATACCTCGCTGTCATTTATATTAAGCGAAGCAAGTCTGAGCTTTACTACTTCAAGAGCCGCGTCAAGCTGCTCGTCCGTTGCTTCCGCCCCGTCGGCCGGAATAAACGTAACGTCGACGCCGCCCTGAATATCTATTCCCAGACGGATATCCTCAACGCCCTTGATCCGTACCGTCTTTATGTCGCCGTATTGCGTTGAAAATCCGAACACTACGGAAGCGGCAAAAACAAGTATCAGTCCGAAGACGATGAAAAATACCGGTTTCTTTGCATGTTTCACATTCAAACCTCCTGTATATTTTTTCCCGGCATAATACACGTTTTATATGCCGGCAGTTACTTATAATTATATGATTATTTAATCAACATGTCAAGTGATTTTTGCATATTTGCCGTTTTTTCATTGTTTTTTCACAAATTCCGGAAAACTCCTAAATTTGTCAACAACAATCTTTCCTTCGCCATCAATCAGAGGAGTAATAAATCTCGACTTGTATCGCCTGACAAAATATAATTTACGCCTGTCTGAATGTCGGCAATTACTTTAAAATATCTCCCATGTCTAACGACTGCTGATCTTTTACGATAAAACGCTTTTCCGGCTTCACCTTTTTTGTCTTATCAGACATTTCCAGCCTCCGAATCAGTTCTTCATCTCAAAGGTTTCGTTAAGAATATTCCCGTTTTCATCGAGGATTGGCTTAATGTATTCATCTATAAATTCCTCAACCTGCTGACCGCTTCTTCCTGTAAAATTCTCCGGCTTCATAATAGCGTCCATTTCTTCTCTTGTAATCATGAACATAGGATCTGCAAGTATTCTTTCGCAAAGATCGTTATCCAGCCCTTCCTCCTTGACCCTTTTGCCGGCCTCCATTGAATACTGTCTGATCTTTTCATGAAGAGCCTGTCTGTCGCCGCCCTTTTTAACGGCGTCCATCATAATATTTTCAGTAGCCATAAATGGCAGCTCCGCCATAACCCTTCTGCGGACAATCTTAGGATAAACGACCATTCCGCTTGTCACGTTAATCATAATATTTAAAATTGCGTCCGCCGCAAGAAATGCCTCCGCGACTGAAATTCTCTTGTTTGCGGAATCGTCAAGCGTTCTTTCAAACCATTGAGTTCCCGCGGTAAACGCCGGATTCAGACAATCTATCATAAGATACCTTGAAATCGACGTTATTCTCTCGCATCTCATAGGATTTCTCTTATAAGCCATAGCGCTGGAGCCTATCTGGCTTTTTTCAAAGGGCTCTTCCATTTCCTTAAAAGACTGCAGGATTCTCATATCGTTTGAAAACTTGCTGCATGACTGGGCTATTCCCGCAAGAGCGTTTACCGCAAAGCTGTCAATCTTTCTAGAATATGTCTGACCGGAAACCGGAACTACTCCGTCAAAGCCCATTTCCTCAGCTATCATTTTTTCAAGCTCCTTGATCTTTCCGGTATCTCCCTCAAACAGCTCCATAAACGAGGCCTGCGTCCCGGTAGTACCCTTTGAACCCAAAAGCTTTAAATCTGAAATCCTGCGCTCTGTTTCAATAAGATCCATCAGAAGCTCGTTTATCCACAGCGTCGCCCTTTTGCCAACAGTAGTAAGCTGCGCCGGCTGAAGATGAGTATAAGCAAGGCACGGCATATCCTTATATTTCATGGCAAAATCTGAAAGCTGGGCTATAACATTTATCAGCTTTCTGCGTATAACTTTGAGCGCGTCACGCATAATAATTATATCGGTATTATCGCCGACATAGCATGATGTTGCGCCGAGATGAATTATACCCTTTGCGTCGGGACATGCCTTGCCGTAGGTATAAACATGCGCCATAACGTCGTGGCGTACCTCCTTTTCCCGTGCGGCGGCAGTTTCATAATCAATGTTTTCAATATTGGCTTCAAGCTGATCTACCTGCTTCTGAGTAACAGGAAGCCCCAGCTTCATTTCAGCCCTTGCAAGAGCAACCCAGAGCCTGCGCCATGTGGAAAACTTTTTATCCGCAGAAAAAATATACTGCATTTCGCCGCTCGCATAGCGGGTGCAGAAAGGACTTTCATAGCTGTTTGTATTACTCATAAAAGTTTAAGCTCCTTTTTTATCAAATATTAACGCTTAATTATATCACATATCGGTATGAAATGTCAATTTTCCAAGGTCTTTCCGGCTGCTCAAACGCAGATCATAATTTTTAGCTTGACAAGCGCGGCATACAATGCTATTATATGGTTACGATCCGTCCGGATTATGTTCGGACAAATAAAAATAAAAGGAGATATTTAATTATGCAGAAATACCAGTGCGATCCATGCGGTTATATTTACGATCCTGAAACAGGCGATCCTGATTCAGGAATAGCTCCCGGAACAGCGTTCGAGGATATTCCTGACGACTGGGTATGTCCGGTATGCGGAGTAGGAAAGGATATGTTCAGTCCTGTCGACTGATAAAAGCTAAAGGACGGCTAATAAAGCCGTCCTTTAGCTTTTATCTGAATTATGAGGTATAATCCTCCAGCAGAGAATTCAGCTCCTGCTCTGTGCGGACATAAATTCCGCTTTTAAGCTGTTCTTTGTCATAGTCGGACATTACCGCGGTAGATATTCCGAGAAGCCGATAGGGAGTCTCACTGCTGCCTCTGAAAACCGCAAGCTCGCCTCCGAATTCCTTTAGCATAAAGCCCACCTCCGTCTGCGTTTCTGCAACGCTGTTTTCCAAGCTTCTCCTATGAGCCTCGGCACGCTGTCCCTTTATGGAATAAGCAAGAGAAACGATAACGATTATTGCGGAAAGCGCCAAAGCCGTTATAATAGTGTATACAATGTGCCGTCTTGTCATTTTTTACCTCCATTTTTACATTATTCATAAGTATTTCTCTTATTATTGACTGTTTTTTTTCAAAATATACCATATGATTTTTTAAAAAAAGACTTAACAGCATTAAAAAAATATGTTATAATTATAATGTATAAATACATATTACAATATACGGAAAGGAAAACGGGATTCACCCGAATAATACAAAGCGTTACAGAGGTATTTTATTATGACAGACAATAAAAGCAACAGGCACAGCTCCGGAAATTCCGGAAACAGGCAAAGCCGTAAACCGTCAGATAATCATAAACGTGATAACGTCTCACGGCAGCGGTCGCCGTACGCCGCATATTCAGGCGGCGGAAAATATCCGGACAAAAAGCAGACGCAGCCGCGCGCTTCAGGCGCCTCGGGAAAAACCGGTAATACCGCTAAAAGCAGAAGCGGAAGCACAGGAGGAAGACCGCCCGGAAAAGCAAATACGTCGGCAAAGCATACTCCTCCTAACCCGCAGAGCAGACCGACAAGGAAAAAGCCTGAAAATAAAAAGGCGGCGCTGGCAAAAAAAATTGCGGCAATAATGGGAACTACGCTGCTGTCTATATTCCTGGTAGTCGTCATAACCGGTACAATAGTCGCAACGGCAATGACAGTTTACGTACTGGAATTCATGGACGAAACTTCCGACGTTACCATTACCGAGCTTGCCAGCAGCGCAAACACCATAGTATACGCCAATAAGGGCGACAAAGAGCTGGTTCAGCTCTATACGGTTAAAAACGACGTTCAGAGAGTACCGGTAGATATTGAGGATATTCCCCAGCACGTAAGAGACGCTTTCGTCTGCGTTGAGGACGAACGTTTCTATTCGCACGAGGGCGTTGATTATAAAAGAACCTTCGCCGCCTTCGCCAATATGTTCATTCATATATACGACACCAATCAGGGCGGTTCTACGATAACCCAGCAGCTTATCAAAAACCTTACGGGAGACGACGATCCCAGTCCGTCGCGTAAAATAAGGGAAATTTTCAGAGCCATGCAGTTTGAGAAAAAATACTCAAAGGACGTTATCCTCGAAAATTACCTTAATTATATAGGCTTCGGAGGTCCCACAAACGGAATACAGCTCGCTTCGATAAAATATTTCGGAAAGGACGTTGCGGATCTTTCTATTGCGGAGGCGGCCTGCCTTGCGGCTATTCCGAAAAGTCCGGAAACCCTTAATCCCTTTGCCGGCTACGAGGACGAGGAAACGGGAGAATGGGTTAACACCGGAAAGGAAGCAAACCGCGACCGTCAGGAGACCGTTTTATACCACATGTATAATAACGGAGCAATATCCTATGACCAATATAAAGAGGCTCTTGATGAAAAGCTTATATTTACAGACTCGGAGGAATACAAAAAAGAACATCCGGAGGCCAGCGCCGACGATATGATGGACGAACAGAAGGCCACCTCATGGGTAGTCGATACCGCCCTGAGAGAATATGCGGCCGTGCTTATGGACGAATACGGCATAGACGAAGAAGAGGCCATCAAAAGAATCAACAGCGGCGGGTATCAGATATATACCACGGTCGATCTGGATATGCAGAAATATGTAGAAGAAAAGTATCTTGATCTGAGCAATCTTATGGATCCCGATTCAAATTACTCATGGGACGAAAACGATGAAAAGATTTATCCTCAGTCCTCGTTCATGGCTATGAATTATAAGGGTGAAATACAGTGCGTCGTAGGCGGTATCGGCGAAAAAACCGAATCGCTCGCATTTAACAGAGCGACAATGGCCAAAAGACAGCCGGGTTCCTGTATGAAACCGGTATCAACCTACGGGCTGGCGTTGTTCAGCGATCACATTCACTGGGGAAGCATGTATAAGGACTCCCCTATAAAGCTCGACGACGGCAAGGAATGGCCGCAGAACTACGACTATATTTGGACTCGTTCAAGCATTCCGATTTACGACGCTCTCAGACGCTCCAGAAATACTGTTCCGGCACAGCTCTGCAAGGAGCTTACTCCGCAGTCGGTTTTCAACTTCTCTACACAGAATCTGGGAATGGACCTTGTGGATATAACAGAGGACGGCGCTTCGGATATAGCATATGCTCCCTTGACCATCGGCGCGCTGACCTACGGCGTTTCGATTGAAAATCTGGTAAACGCGTTTATGCCCTACGGAAACGGCGGAACCTATTACGACGCTCATATTGTGAGCCGCGTGGAAAAGGGCGACGGATCCCTCGTTTATGAAAACGACGGCAATCCTCACGAAGCGGTCGATAAGGAAACGGCATATGTTATGAACAAACTGCTTCAGGAGGTTATAAAGAGCGGTACAGGTACGGCGGCACAGCTTTCAAATAAAACCGTTGCGGGAAAAACCGGTACTTCAGAGGACTGGAACGACCTTTGCTTTGTGGGAATGACCGAGGATTTTGTAAGCGGCGTATGGATCGGATACGATACCAAAACCGAGCTTAATACAAGTCTTTCATCGGCACAGGTTTGGTACAATATAATCGGAGAATATGCCGACAGCATAGAATCAGACAATCATTATCCCGAATGCGACGACGTAATTTCCGCGCCTATGTGCACCTCCACCGGAATGATAGCCGGCGACGGATGTCCCAAGGGAATAACCGGATATTGGAAATCAACTAACGCGCCTTATTGTTCTAATCATTATTCCTCCGCTCCGTCTAAGGACGACGAGGACGAAAGCTCAGAGGATGAAAGCAGTTCAGAAGCAGAGAGCAGCTCAAAGCCCGATGAAAGCAGCGTGGAAATAGTAGATTCCGATTCATCCTCCGAATCTGCTCCGGAATCCTCGCCTGAAAGCAGCAATGCGGAATAGGAGATATTTTGGATAATAAACTTAAACTGACCTGTCCATGTCATTTCGGACTTGAAAGCGTACTGAAGTACGAAGTAAATAAAATCGGCGGAGAGAACATAACTGTCAGAGACGGCAGAGTAAGCTTCGAGGGCGGCTTCGATATGGCGGCAAGGGCTAATATCTGCCTTTCCACCGCTGAAAGAGTACTCATAGAGCTTTCGGAATTCAGAGCAGTTACATTCGAAGAGCTTTTTCAGGGAGTTAAAAAAATTCCTTTTGAAAATTTTATAGGGATAAAGGACACGTTTCCGGTAAAGGGACATTCCCTTAATTCCACACTACACAGTATTCCCGACTGTCAGTCGATAATCAAAAAGGCGGCTGTTGAACGCCTTAAGGAAAAATACCATACCGGCTGGTTTGAAGAAACCGGAGCCGTTCACCAGATACAGTTCAGTATTCTGAAAGACAACGCTGTTATCTACCTTGACACCAGCGGCGCGGGACTTCACAAAAGAGGCTACCGCAGAAACGCCAACGCGGCTCCTATAAAGGAAACGCTTGCGGCGGGAATAATCGACTTCGCAAGGATCAGAGACTCGAGCACAGTATGCGATCCTCTCTGCGGCAGCGGAACGTTTCTTATTGAATCAGCAATAAAGGCGCTGAATATTCCGCCGTGCATTAACCGCAGATTCGCCGCTGAAAAGTGGGACTGTATTAATCAGCGCGTCTGGAGCGATGAAAGACAGCGGGCAATCAGCATGGTAAACCGTGAAGCGGAATTTCAGGCCTTCGGCTTTGATATCGACCGAGAGGCGGTTATGCTTTCGGTTGAAAACGCCAAAAAGGCGGGCGTTAAATCTAAAATCAGGATAGACGCGGCCGATATTGCAGATTTCAAGCCGACGCCGGGCAGCATAGTTATCTGTAATCCTCCTTACGGCGAAAGAATGCTTGACATAAGAGAGGCGGAACAGCTTTATACAATAATGGGTAAGGTAATGAATCCGTCGGCAGAAAATCCCTGCTATATAATTTCTCCTCATGAGGACTTTGAACGGTTTTTCGGAAAAAAAGCCGATAAAAAACGAAAGCTTTACAACGGCATGATAAAGTGTAATCTTTATATGTATTTTAAATAAAAAAAGCCAAAGGATTGCTCCTTTGGCTTTTTTTGTTTATTTTTTTGCCCGCCAAATTTAGCTTTTGAAAAAAGCATAGTAAAAGTATTTTTCATTTCTTTGCACGCAAAATATGGCTTTTACGAAAAGCAGAGTAAAAGTATTTTTCATTTCTTTGCTCGCAAGATTTAGCTTTTAGAAAAAGCATAGTAAAAGTATTTTTCATTTCTTTGCTCGCACAAAGAAACGAAACAAAGAAATGCGCCGGCTC